>Ga0154564_140_pt1 | contig 183528 bp, 152 predicted proteins | sample RifGroF2_FD_105707 | JGI IMG/M metagenome (GOLD analysis project Ga0154564, IMG submission 105707) | Lentisphaerae bacterium GWF2_49_21
AATCAACATGCATGTCTCTCGGTTCTCAGCGCCTCCAAGAAATTGCAGGCTGATTAATCGCCGGCTCTATAATGCGTGCATGAAATAGTTTACATAGTGCATTTGTTTTAAGGTAGGGCGCGTTCAGAGTTTACCCCGGTTCCTAAAAGGACATCGGGGTAACGCGCCGCGGACGGCTACGGAGAGCCGTCCCTACCTCTGGTAAAAAAAACGTAAACACTATTATGAACTCATCAGTAACGCGTTTTTGCGTGTCTCCCTGCTCTTGATTACAGCCAATAATGGCTTGACTACGAACATACCTCAATTACTTTGAGATAAGCCTGTCTTGGAGCTTGTCTTATTTCTTCAGATCTATCACCTTTCTGGCTTTGCCAGGGACAAATCCTTCCTTGTTCATCTGGGAGAGGAGTGTCTCCTTCCTCTGAATCCATGCGCATCCATCTGGCTTGATCGTCAGAATATCAATCGGTCCGCCAACCGTCTTAGGACGTGGCTGGAATTTCATTGCATTAACCGTGGCGGTTATTGCGAAATTCGCAAAATCAACGGCATCCTGGAATGATATGTGCGCCCATGGAATCTTGTAGTTGGGCATTTCGGTGGCGTTTCCGTCAGGATCAACATCGTAGAGCGGCTGCAGAAGGCGTTCAATTATGTCCGATTCGCCTCCCCACGAGATTCCAAGTGGCGCAACCTCATTGAGTTTCCGTTTCCTTCCTTCAGCCACCGAGACTTCCCAGACGTGCTGTTCAAGAGTTTCATTTGCCTTCACATATCCCGACACATGGAAACTTATGTTCTGAGGAGATTTGAATTTCTGGAAGAACTTTATTATCTCATCGGCTGTCTGTTCCAGCCCCAGGGACTTCTGGTTCGCCTCGTGGTTGATGAATGATTCAATATATGTACCGATCGCAACGTTGTTGATTTCACCTGCTCCATAGGTGCTTATCCCGACATTGTTCTGTGTCAGGAAGACATTGTAGTTGCCATCAATCTCTGTTGCGCCCAGAGGCAATGTCTGGTTCGGACCGCTCTGCTTGACTACTGCCGGTACGCGGCTGTCCCCGGCCATTATGATTCCTTCACGGACAAATATTGTGACTATCAAGCTCATGCTGCCCCCTCTTTAAATATTAAATTCGAATCTCGAAATCCGAAACTATTTGTCTCAGCAACCTATATGTTTTTCAAAAGTATCTTTATCTCCTCATCCGTCCCGACAGTAATCCTTACATAACGTCCGGTGACCGGCCCCTTGAAATACCTTACAAGCACGCCTTTTTCCTTCAAGCGCCTGTAAAGTCCTTCGCCATTCTTGTCCGGAGGCGAGGCAAACACGAAATTAGACTGCGAACCACAGACCTCAAATCCTTTTTCAATCAGCGATTTTACAAGGGTGGCGCGTGTCCTGCATATCTTAATTCTTGTCCCGTTGAAATATTTCCTGTCCTTCAGCGCGGCGATCGCCAGCGCCTGCACGAGCATTCCGACATTGTACGAATCCTTTACCTTCATCATGCCTTCTATGGTCTTTGGTGAAGCGAGAGCATAACCGAGCCTGAGCCCGGCAAGCGAATAGCTTTTTGAAAGTGTCCTGCCAACTATCAGATTCGGGAATTCCTTGAGAAGCCCGACGCAGTTGTCGTCCGCGAAATCCGCATATGCTTCGTCAACGAAGACGATTCCTTTGAACTTCCTGCAGATTTTCTTTATTTCATTGATGGGGAAAAGGGTTCCTGTCGGAGCATTTGGCCTGGCGATATAAAATAGCCTTGCCCCTTTTGCCTTTTTCAAAGTATCTTCAGGGATATAAAAATCACCATCGTACCTGAGGGGGATTTTTATGCAGCGGCAGTCCTGCAGTTCGGCAAGTACAGGATATAGCGAGTAACTCGGTTCGAAAGATGCGATGGCATCCTTCCCCCCTGCAAACGCCCTCGTGGTTATTGTGAGGATGTCATCCGACCCATTCCCCACTATTATATTTTCGGACTCGAGTCCGAAAATATCAGCGATGGTCTTGCGAAGTTCGCACGCCAGCGGATCCGGATACAGGCGCAGCCTGCCGCTGTAGAACGTCTTCATCGACTTTGCGACGGCAGGAGAGGGCGGATACGGGTTCTCGTTGGTGTTCAGCTTGACATACTTCATGTCCTTCGGCTGTTCCCCGGGCGTATACCCGCCCATCGCGTCTATGTTCTTCCTGAAATATGATCTCGTTGTTTTCATAACTTTATAATATAAGTGGGATTGGTCATTTATTCCAAGTGGGAATGCTAATCAATGGAAACAACTCAGTTCCATATAAGTATGTCGGGTTTTAACCCGACGTTTCAGTTGGCGGTTTAAAAACCGCCCTACTTAATACTTGATTTGTGTCTTCCATCTGGATATCTTTCCTCAAATATGAAAATCAAAATTCCCGGCAGTTTCTTAAGGACACTCTCCAATCTCAGCTTTGCCCGTATCTGGCAATGGCTGACGCATGCGCGTGGCGGCTGGCCATCACCGATGGCGCAGTCGGCTCTTTTCGCAACAGTGTTCTACATGGGCTGTTTGGCTTTTTCGATGCGGATGCCTATGGTGCAGCACAACCAGGATATCGGACATGCCGATTCCGCGGCATATGCTTTGCAGGCACGCGGCCTTGTCCTGAACGGCTCGCTCAAAGTTCCGTATGTCAGCGTATTCTTCCAGCGCGGACCTTCCGAAATATGGAGGTACGACGATCATTGGCCGCCAATGCTTTCCCTCTTGCTTGCGCCGATGTTCTGGTGGAGCGGGGTGGACGCAGTGAACGCCCATGCGGTGTGCGTCGGAATAGGGGCGTTTCTTCTGCCTTTGCTGGCGGCGTGGCTTGCGCTGTCCTGCTGCCGTCGTGTATGGGCAGCTCTGCTTGTGGCTGCCCTGATGTTTCTGAATCCGCTGATATTCAGCGAATCTTTGCGCGTGCTCAGTGATGTCCTGGTGGCGGCAGTGCTGGCTGGATATCTGGCGGCATTGTTTGCAGCTAGACGACGTCCATGGTGGTTTCTGGTGGCCGGAGTCTTTCTTGCCGGGGCGTTCTACACGAAAGGCTCCCAGTTGCAGCTGCTGGTGCTGACACCTCTTCTCGCGGCAATCATCTGCGGTACTGTTGTTTTCCGCAGCCGCTGGTTCTATGCCGGATTGGGCATTGGCGTACTGTTGATCATGCCATGGTGGATTACCATGTGGTTGAATTATGGGAGTCCGTTGCACAGCACACAGAATTATGTCAGCTCGTTCTTTGGCATCGACCGTGACTGGGATCGGGGGTTCTACGCTGTCTACTGGGACCGCAACCTTCCGAAGACCCAAGACCGTTTCAACGATAAGGAAGCCTGGAGCAAAACGAGCAAGCGCAACCTCGAGATCTTTCTTCGAAGCGGTCTGCTAGGAACGGATTCCAAGTTTGAAGATTGGCCTGCGCTGGGGCGTTTCGGCAAGGAGATGCAGCCCTGGTTCCGTCCGGGGCATGTGGATTACAGGAAGGAGGTTCCACGCTTGCCAGCTCCATGGCACACCGGGATTCATCTTGCAGGTTTGATATGGGGACTCCTGGCTCTGCTTGTCTGGCCGGCATGGTTGCTGGTGAAAACAATTCGCCAGCGCTCCTGGCTGAAGCCATTGCAGCTTTCCACAAACAGCGTGAAGACGTCACTTGGTGCTGGAAGCGTGTTGATCCTGTTCGTTATTGTCCAGAGCTGCTTCATTGTCTTCCTATGGTCGTCGGAAATCCGTTTCACACTGCTGCTGATGCCAATGCTGGCGGTCCTGGGCTGCCTGGCGTGTCAAGGCATAATGGAAGGAACCGTCCTGTTGTCGCGATGGATGTCGCCGGCGCGCTGGCGTCAACGCCTTGACATTACAAGGATCTGGTGTCGGCGCCGGGGCTGGATCGGAGCGCTGCTGCTTTGCATCATGGCGGGAGGACTTGCACGGAGATACCATGTTGAGATTTCAGATTGGCAGCGCGAAAGGATGAGTGTTCAGGTTTTTGAAAAAGACTATTATCCCAAGTACTCCACCATGGCTCAAGGACTACAGAAAGCAGGGATAGGCGGCGATGCCGTCATCATGACGCGCAACCCTTGGGAACTGTTGTTCTACATGCCGCCCGCGTCCAGAGGAGTGGGACTGCCATATGCCTCTCCAGACGTAATTTTTTCAATTGCCAGATATTATGGTGTGACACATTTCATCAATGACTGCAGACGTCCCGGGCTGGACAGCTTCCTGAAGAGAGGACATCCGGCCCTGACCCGCATCACAGCGGACGGACCGTTTCCGGTGTATAAGTTCGATGCCACGCTTTTCAAGGAGGGAGAGCTGGCCGATCTGGATTCACTGCCAGAGAAGAAATAAATCCAATAATTCATTAACCGTTATCCTCTTGTGCCACCATGAATACACAAGCTGAAGCTTGGACTCCAACGATTGGAATATCCTTATGTCGGAGTTCAAACTTTAGTTTGTCTTAGTAGGATGGGAATTTGTATTTTCGGAGCGCTGGCATCTTGCCGGCAATTCTTCTATAATGTGGTACAGGCGTCTCGCCTGTAATTTGAAATGACTCGAAAAGATTATAAGGTATTTGCATGGAATCTTATTCAAAAACCTATAGGCTTGTTAAAATCTTAATTATCCCGTTTCTTCTTGCCTGTATCGCCGCCTTGTTTCTTGTCTTTTTCCATGAACGCGCTTCAAAAGAAATGAAGGCGACATTTTCAAGGCCAACTATATCAGAAGCTCATATGCAGTGCGACGGGGCTGTCCTCGATCTGAAATCAGCCCTTGTGTTTGAACTGAAAGATGGAAGATTCGGGTATGTCTATGTCAGCCGGGTTGGCATTGCTGCTGCAGATTACACCTGCACATTACTGTCGAAGTCAGTTGATGGAAAAGTATCCGTCGATGCTGCTGCCAGTGGCCGATTCCTGTATGAAGGTGGAGGGCAGGAGGTTAAGTGTGGCGATTTTGGAATGTGCTGGTTGCCTGCTACGGCTTTTTTCTTTCGGCAGAATCTTAAAGCTTCAATAATTCCAATTGAGGACAAGGGCAGGATTGAGCGTGGGGATACGAGTTTTATAAAATGGACGGATATTAATCTTCCAAGTATGTGATTGGAATTTTTTTTAACCTCTGTGTCTTGGTGTCTCTGTGGTTATGAATTTCTGTCTTTCCGATAGTTTCGCGACATTCTCGTATCTTCCGAATTCCGGACGCAGGTTCCTATTATGTCCGCAGCCCAGCTCCAATCCCTCTCCCGGCTGGTTGTGGTCGTCGGAACCGTTCGTGAAGAGCAGGGGGAGCCTGTCAGGATGCGCTGAATTGTATTCCTCGCGCATCTGATTGAATAGATCTGTCTGGTTCATGCCTGTCTCTGGACATTTTCCGTTGCGCCAGCCGTCGACTTCTATTGTCTGGAGTCCGGCATCTGCGAGATCCGCAATGACTTTGCGAAGTTCGCAGTTTCCGAGTCCTTCCTTCTTGCGGAGCTCCGTCGGATGCGAAAGCCCGGGAAGTCCGCCCCAGTCGAGAACGCGCTTCACAAATGCCTTTGGCGAAAGGTCGATGTCGATTTCAAGAGGGACATCAATCTGATCCTTCTGTGTCGTGTATTTCGCCTGGAAATCCTTCACATCGGATGATATTCCTCTTTTAGAGAGCTCCGGGCCGTACTTCTGCCACATGATGACGCTGATGTCGCCCTTGGTGGAAACTCCGTTGCGGACAAACTTGTCGATGTCTTCGGCTGTTATCACAGCCGAAAAGTTAAATTTCCTGAAACAGTCAGGAATTCGCTTGATCATTGCCTCCAGCTGCTTTTTTTTGGCCTTGCGGACGGGTTCAATTATTTTTTCTTGAACTCCTGAATCCAGGAGTTCAAGAAAAAATATCTTATTGGGAAAATGCCCGATGATCTCGATGCCGGGCCTGTCCGTGTAGAATTCGATGGCGGGGACAACATCTACATCGAAAATATTTCCGGCCTCGATGGCTTCACGTTGCCCGTCGAAGAGATCATGGTCGGAAATTGCGATAGCCTTCATCTTCCTGCGATACGCCTCGAACACCTTGTTTGCTGGCGAATAATAGCCGTCGGAGCAGAACGAATGGCAGTGGAGGTCGATTTCGCAGACGGCATCCATGTCGGGTTTGAACCCCGATGCGGCGATCTGCCTCGCGGCCTCGAGCCGTTCTTTTGAGCTTATGTGAAAATCGTCAATTATCTTTAAGGCTTCTGATGTTTTCACTATTTATCTTTGAGTTATGTTTGTAGTCAATGTCGCAAGACATGTTCTTAATGTAGGTACGTGCTTTAGCATGTACCATCTTTATTATTTTTGAATGGGACAGGCTAAAGCCCGTCCCTACTTCAATGACAGTCCTTACGGGCTTAACTCCTTTTAAACTTGCTCTGGCAGCTTGCGACATTAACTGCAAACCAGATCAATTTCCTGGTAGAAAATACCTTTTATTCAGCATAAAGTCAATTGCGTTCGTTTGTAGTCAATGTCGCAAGACATGTTCTTCTGCATGTTGTTTGTTTGGAATTTGGCCAATTGGAATTTGGAATTTGGGATTTGCTATATAAACTATCAACTGACTACTGGCAACTAACAACCGACGGCTGGCGTTCAAGGAGAACTTTATGACAAGGAAATTATTGATTCTACTGTTTGCAACGGTACTGCCATTTTCGCTTTTTGCCATCAGGCCCGGTGATGCCGCGCCTGAGCTTGAAGTGCTGAAATGGATCAAGGGCGATCAGATCGCCATGACTTTTGCTGCGAAGAACAAGAACATTGTCGTCATTGAATTCTGGGCGACATGGGCTCCTCTCTGCAAGGAGACGATGCCCATGCTCACGGACTTGCAGAAGAAATATTCGGACAAGGGGGTTGTCGTCATCAGCATCTCGACGGAAGATGAAAAGACAGTTTCAGGCTTTATCAACGACCGCAAATACATAGGCCATAGAATTGCAATAGACGACACGAAGAAGACATATAAGAAATATATGGAGGCCGATCCGGGCATACCGGCTGTGTTTGTCATCGGCAAGGGCGGAGAGATGCTCTGGAAAGGGCATCCTATGGAGCTGGATGCAGTCCTTGAAAAGGTCGTCAACGGCAAGTTCGACATCAAGGTCCAGAAGAAAATATCCCTTTTGCATGATGATTTGAAGAGGGCTATGGAGAAGGACAACCAGGGCCTTGTTTCCCAGATTGCCGACGATGTCCTTGAACTGGATCCGTCAGACGATATCGCATTGCGGTGCAAGCTCTACTATTTTGAAAGACGGAATCTTCCCGGGGAGGCGCTCGCGTTCCTGAACAAACTCCAGAAAAAAATTCCGGGACATTTCCCGTTCTATTCAGTCGAACTTGGGATCCTTGACAAGACAGATGCTTCTGCGGATGAGAAAATGAAAGTCTATGAGAAGGCGCTGCTTGTCTTCAAGGATGATCCTGATAATCTCACGTCCCTTTCATGGATGATTTCCGACAACATGAGTTTTGGCACCGGTTCGGTGAAATTTTCGCTTGTTGCGGCGCTTCGAGCCAAGGAAATTCTTCCTGTTGACGCGTCTGGCCGCAGGAAAGGATTGTGTCTCAACGCCCTTGCCAGGGCATATTACAATGCCGGGTGCATCGAGCAGGCGATCAAGGTGCAGCAGGAGGCCGTGGGCAGTTTTTCCGGATACGACGAGGAGGAAGGTTCAAAGACTCTGCTGAAATACTATCAGGAGGCGCTGGATATCTGGAAAAAACTGATACCGGACGGCTCCAATTCCGGAAAGAAATGAATATCATGGCAAGGAAAATCAACTACAAGAACTGCTGGATATTCATCTTATGCGTCCTCATCGTCCTTGCAATAGGATATTTCGACTATTTCACAGGCGAACTTGGATTCTTCATTTTCTATTTCATACCAATCATCCTTCTTTCCTGGCACCTGGGCAGGTGGTATGGCGTGGCGATGTCGATTGCCTCCTCGCTATGCTGGTTCGCTTCCGATTATTTCTGCAACGTCCGCTACAGCAATTTTGCGGTCGCCGTCTGGGATACGCTAGTGATCCGCGGAGGCGCCTTCATAATAGCCGCAGTAGCAGTTGCCAAGCTGCACGATTCGCTTGAAAAGCAGAGCAAGCTTGACAAGGAGCTTATGACCGCCCTTGGACATTTGAAACAGCTCAAGGAGATTGCACCTATCTGCGCCAACTGCAGGAGCAGGAAGGACTGCAATTGCTATCTGGACCAGGTCGAAGATTATATCAAGACTAATTCCCGGGAAAAGCCCGATGCCGCCGCTTGTCCTGAATGCTTAGGGAAAAACTTCCCGGAGCTGCTGGAGAAACTGAAGTAAAGCCCTTTCGGCAGGAGTATTTTGCTAGACATCGGGCATGATCGCCGACACCCAGTCTTCAAGCGGTTTGAATTCATCCTTGAGTTCGCGCAGGAAGAAATTCCTTATCTCACGGTTCGACATGTCGATGTCGCCAAGCTCCTCCCTTATTGAAGCCGTATTGAGGATCTCGCCTGCAGGACCGAGTTTCACCATCCAGTTCATGTGTGGCCAGAGCGTGATGCATGTCACTATGAGATCCTCTATGTCCCCGAGCGGCTTTGAATCAATATGGGCGAGGTTGAATTCAGCCTCGATCCTGACACCGCCCTTTTCTCCTGAGGCGATCTTCAGCCATCCCTCGCATTGTTCGGCGGTATCCTTCAGGAGCGGCAGTCCGAGTCCGACCTTCCTTGTCGTGCGGGTGGTCTTGAACGGATCTGCAGGATTATCCTTGATTGAATCCGGGAATCCAGGCCCGTCGTCTTCAATTAGAAGGCGCAGAAAGGTCCCTTTCCATCCGAATTCGAGCGTGACAGTCTTTGCTCCGGCCTTCACGGAGTTCTCGACGATGTCCAGTATATGTAGCGAGATGTCTTTCATATCATGTTCGTGTATTTCGGGGTTAAGTTCTTGCTTGATATTATTTCAAAAAGCTCCTTGAGATTGTCAGTGGTCTCCGGGATTTCCATATAGAACCTGCCGACGGATTCGAGGAAATGCGAGTCCGAGCCGGAAATGACGGGATATCCCTCCACCTTCTTTCCAAGCTGGTATCCGTCATGGATCCACATGGGCGACTGGATTTCAAGGGCGTCGAATCCCGCTGACGGATCTATGAATTCCAACTGGCTTATTATGCTGTAGCGCTTCTTGTAGATATGCGCAGGCACTGCAAAACCATTTCTTTTTTTTATCTCAGAGACAACCTTGTCAAGGGGCATGGACAGACCGATATTCCTGATCTTCTCATCGAAATCAGAAATTTCATCGGTTCCATCGAAGAGGAGCTGGTAGCCGAACACATCGGGCACGTTCTCCCCTGGAATAATAGCATTGTCGACTACCTTCTGAAAATCTTCAAGCTGAGCCGGATCCTCGAAAAGACCGAGGACATGTACTTCTTCCAGGCTCGACACTTCTATTCCGGGAACCACCTTGATGCCTGCCTGGCGGCCTGCATTGATGGCGACTTCTACGTTGCCGGATGCATTATGGTCGGTGATGGCTATCATTCCCAGGCCCGCTTTTTTTGCGAGATTGACTATCAGCCGCGGGCTCATGACATTTTCCGCGCAGGCTGAAAGAGCCGTGTGGATATGAAGGTCAAAACGAGTCATAAGGACATTTTCGATTTCCGATTTATGATTTCCGATTTGAGCAAAAGGGAAAATTCAATCCTGAAAATCCTGTTATCCTGTCTGTTCTTCAGGAATTACAGTTTTCCGCCGATTTTCATGCATAGCGGGGCTGAGTTCTCCGGACTCCCGAAGAGGGCGACCTTCTGGCTGATTGCCTTGTCAATCGTCTGCTTGTCCGGTTCAGAACCGTTTACGATCACAATGCATGCGACATCGCGGAGCTGGGCGACGGCGACGATGTTCAGGTGCGCCAGTACGGTGAACCATGCGGCGCCATGAGGCACATGCGCCATCACATCGCTAAGCAGATCCCCGGAGTAGGCTGTCGTCACCTCCGCCTCGAGATGCTTCTCGTCCGCGCAGTATGTCTTCAGTGAGAGTTCTTCGGCAAACTGTCTTAATTTCATGTTCGATCCTCCTGGAACGGATAAATTTAAATTTATTTTTTTTAAAAATATCTCTGCTATGTCCGGAATTCAAGGATGGGGGGCGCTTTAAATATTAATCAAGGTTAGGAATATGTTTCGAAGAAATACAGGTCAATCTCTTTCCCTGTTGATATCAAGCCATCTGCGGTGGGCCCACATCCATTGCTCCGGATACCGGGCTATGACCTTTTCAGTCTCGGTGGTGAAAATCTGTGTCAGTTTTCTCACGTCGTCATCTTTGTTGTCGGTAGGAGTGTAGGTTATGGGATCTGAAATTATGAAATCAAACGTAAAATTGTCATTGATCCGTCTCGGCATCATGGTCATGATCGGCACTCCCGTCCTGAGATGGAGCAGTGCAGGGGAGGAATGAGTGCGTGCAGGATGTCCAAAGAAATCTACCACCACGCCTTCAGCCTCGCTTGCATGCTGGTCGGCGAGTATTGCTATTGAATAACCTTTCTTAAGAGCAACAAGCAGAGGTCTTATCGCCCCTTTTTTGTCGCATACCTCGTGCGTGTGCCCGGTACGGCGGCTTGTTATATATTCGCCGATCTTGGGATTGTCGAACGGACGCATGACGCTCATGAGCGGAATGCCGGAGCTTATCGTATATCCCTGTCCTGCCATCTCCCAGTTGCCGAAATGCGCGCAGATTAGTATGATTGGGTTCGACTTGCCAGGGGAGAAGAAGAGCTCCTTTGATTTTTCAGAACCCGATATGGTCACTATTTTCGAAATGTTCTCCGGCTTCATCAGCCCGCGGCAGGCGAATATCTCCGCTATGACCTTTGCAAAATGGACAAAGTTCCTTTTGCCGATCTCAACTGCCTCTCTCCTGTTTTTGGCGACACCGGCATGCATGAGATGCTGTATCACCCTCTCCCTGTGCCTTACATCAAAAATAAAGAAGAGCCTTCCGCAGATGCTTGCGATAAAATATGAGAGCTTGAGCGGGATGATCCTGGCGAGGTTCATCGCCACCAGGAAGAAGAAATATTCAATGTTTACAAGAATTGGACTTTTGATTTTCATTCGATAAATTCCCGTTTCCCGTGATGCTTCCTGAAACAATTCATGTTCGCCGGGACTCCGATAAGCCGGTTCGCCGGTTCAATGTTCCATCAGGTCTTTTTCTTGTCGAGATCCTTGTGATGCTCGACCGTATAGACTATGGCCTCGATCTCGGTCCCGGTCTCCATCGAGGAACGGATCGAGAACTTGTCCGCGCAGCTTTTCATGTTTGGAAGTCCGAGGCCGGCGCCGAAACCGAGCGAGCGGATCTTCTCGTTTGCCGTAGTGAATCCCGGTTCCATCGCCTTTTCCAGGTCGGGTATTCCCGGCCCTTCATCGACAATGACGATCTTCACCAGGTCGTCCTGTATCTGCACTTCCATGTACCCGCCCAGCGAATGGATGATTACATTCATTTCAGCCTCGTAGCAGATGATCGCTATGCGGCGGACTATGTCGGGCAGGATCTTCCTGTCCTGGAGATATTTCTTTATGGTTGTCGACGCCACGCCGGCAAGGTCGAAATTGTCCTGCACGATCTCAAAGCGGTACACGTTGCCCTGTGACTGGTCGCGCTTCGAAAGCGTCTCTATCGTCTCGAAATGCTCTGCAATGGCGTTCACCTGCATCAGCAGATGGGAAAGGATGTCGCCATAGGTCACTATGCCGACGAGTTCCTGTGTCCCCGCGGCCTTGACCACCGGAATCCGCCCGAAATGGTATTTCTTGAAAATGTTCGTCGCCGTTATTACGGAATAGTTCTGGGGGATTGTCATCACATTCTTTGTCATGTGCTTGCCGACCTGGTCCTCGATGTAGCCGTGGTCGAAGGCCGTGATGATGTCGTCGATGCTGATGATGCCTGCGAGGTTGCCGTTGTCGACGATCGGCACTCCGGAGAACTTCTTCTCCTTCATGCAGAGCTGGACTTCGCGCATGGTTGCGGTGGAGGGGAGGGACACGACGTTCCGGTTCATCACCTGGTGAACCTTGATCTGATACATCAGCTCATGTACCAGCCGTATTTGGCGATCCTTCAATTCTGCCATCGGGATTCTCCAGTAGTCTGCCTATCCTGCAGCAGGCGTCGAACATGGTAAGCCTCGAAAGGATCAGCGGGATGCCGTTCCTCTTTGCAAGGCTCACGGCCGCCGGCTGGGGCTGTTTGTTCCTGACTATGACTACGCAGCAGGCGTTCGTTATTTCCGCAGTGCGGAGTATCTGCACGTTCGTCAGGCCTGTAAGAAGCGCATAGTTCGACTTGCCCATGGCGAGAACATCGCTGAGCAGGTCGGTGGCGCCGAAGTTTTCAACTGTCCTGTCAAGCTTGTCTTCGCCTGAAATCAGCTCGCCTTCGATCGCCTGGATCAATTCCGCTATGGTAATCTTGTCCTTTTTCATATTTTTCCAGCATGCTCTCTGTGTTTAACTGTTTGAACATGGACTTTTCTGTTAATAATTTAACAAAAATACTTTTCAATTCCCGATAGTCAATTATATTTCCAAACTATTTTAGAAGAAACTGGACAGATCCAAGGGGATTCATAAAATGAATGACGGCCAGGAAATTTGCAGCGGAGCCACTTCGATCCTTGAGAGCCTTCCGGAAAAGAGGAAGGAACTCGAGGACTACATGGACGGCCTCCCCCTCGGAAACGATCCTGAGAAGAACAGGGGTTTCCTCATAGAATCCCTCCATAAGGCACAGGGCATCTTCGGCTACCTTCCGGAGGAAGTACAGCTCCTGGTCGCCCGCAAGCTGAAACTCCATCTTTCTGAAGTCTTCGGAGTGATCAGCTTCTACTCGTATTTTACAATTGTCCCCAAGGGCAGATACAAGATAAATGTCTGTACGGGAACTGCATGTTTTGTCAAAGGAGCCGACGGCATTGTCGGGGAATTCAAAAGATTCCTGAACATCGAAATGGGAGAGACCACTTCTGACATGAAGTTCTCCCTTGGCGGACTCCGCTGCGTAGGAGCCTGCAGCCTGGCGCCGGTCGTACTGGTCAATGACAAGGTCTATGGCAATGTGACACCCAAACAGGTTCCTGACATCCTCGTGGAGTGCAAATGATAAGTTCTGCTGAAAAGCTTGAGGAATATGAAAAAGGCCTTGCAGGGCGGATCCCTTCCAGCCTCAGGACTGAGATTCTTGTTTCGATGGGGACTTGCGGAATCGCCGCAGGCACGACTCCTATCCTTGAGGAACTGAAAAAGGAAGTATCCGAACAGAAGCTTGACGATTCCGTAAAGATAGTCCAGGTGGGGTGCATGGGCCTCTGCCACAGCGAACCGACTATCGAAGTCGTTGACAAGGAGAGCGGACAAAGGATTATTTTTGGAAACGTGATTGCCTCGCAGGCGAAGTCGATCGTCGCGAAATCCGTCAGGACCGCCGGTGTCCAGGCTGTCGCCAGGACCTGGTACTGCCCCGAAGACGAGGAAATGAACCCCGACGCCATCCAGGCGCGAATCGTCCTTCGCAACTGCGGAAGGATAGATCCCGAGGAAATAGATGAGTATATAATGCGTTCCGGATATCAGGCGGCTGCAAAAGTCCTTGCTTCAATGAAGCCTTTGGATGTGATTAAGATAATTACCGAGTCAGGCCTGAAGGGCAGAGGGGGCGGCGGTTTCCCGACTGGCAGGAAATGGAAGTTCGCGGCAGACCAGAAATCCGATGAAAAATATGTGGTATGCAATGCCGACGAAGGTGATCCGGGAGCGTTCATGGATCGCGCCGTGCTTGAAGGCGATCCGCATTCCGTCCTCGAGGCCATGATAATTGCGGGATTCGCAGTCGGCTCGCATGAAGGTGTAATATATATAAGGGCTGAATATCCGCTCGCGGTCAAACGCCTCCATCTTGCGATCGCTCAGGCGAAGGAGAAAGGCCTTCTCGGGAAAAATCTCTTTGGTTCCGGCTTTGATTTCAACATAGAGCTCAAATATGGTGCAGGGGCATTTGTCTGCGGCGAAGAGACCGCTCTCATCCATTCGGTCGAAGGCAAACGCGGCGAACCGAGCTTCAAACCTCCGTTCCCGGCCGTGTCAGGCCTCTGGAAGAAACCCACCGTAGTCAATAACGTAGAGACCTATGCCAATGTCTGCGCGATCATCAGGAACGGCGCCGCATGGTTCAAAAAGATTGGCACGGAGAACTCGCCCGGCACGAAGGTTTTCTCTCTTACAGGAAAAATAAACAAGGTGGGCCTCATCGAAGTTCCGATCGGGACCTCCCTCAGGGATATCATTTTTAAGCTGGGAGACGGCATCAAGGGCGGCAGGAAGTTCAAGGCCGTGCAGACAGGCGGACCATCCGGCGGCTGCATAACCGAAGCCAGTCTCGACACCCCGATTGATTACAATACCCTCATAGCACTCGGTTCGATGATGGGGTCCGGTGGAATGATCGTCATGGACGAGGACGACTGCATGGTAAACGTCGCAAAGTTCTTCCTGGACTTCACACTCGACGAGTCGTGCGGCAGATGCACTCCTTGCAGGATCGGCAACAAGCGCCTCCATGAGATGCTGAAGGAAATTACTGATGGAAATGGAACTCATGAGACGCTTACCAAGCTGCGCAAGCTTTCTGACAATATAAAGGATACTGCACTCTGCGGACTTGGCCAGACATCCCCGAATCCCGTCCTTTCAACCATAAAAAATTTCGAGGGCGAATACCTCGCCCATATAGATCATAGGAAATGTCCGGCGAAAGTGTGCGCGAAACTGCTCAGCTATTTGATAAACGACAATTGCGTCGGCTGCACATTGTGCGCCAAGAACTGTCCGGTCACCTGCATCTCGGGCGAGAAACGGCAGAAACATCTTATTGACCAGAAGAAATGCATTAAATGCGGGGTGTGCTACGAAGCCTGCAAGTTCCATGCGATTGATAAGGATTGAAGATTGTAGATTGATACTCGATACTTGAAACTGGAAATTTGAAATTAAATAATGTAGCACAGGCATCTTGCCTGTGATTAAGAATTAAATAAAGAAAAGAGAAGACACAGGCAGGATGCCTGTGTTACATTATGATAAAACTTAGAATAAATGGAATGCCTGTGACGGCCGAGGAGAATTCTACAATCCTCCAGGCCGCCAGGAAGCTTGACATAAAGATCCCGACCCTCTGCCATCTGGAGCTTGACTGCTTCAACCTCGAGCACAGGATCGGCTCGTGCCGAGTCTGCATGGTCGAGGTCTCCGGAAGGCGCAACCTTGCTCCCGCATGCTGTACGCCTGTCGAGGAGGGCATGGAAGTCAGGACACATACTCTCAGGGCCATCAACGCACGCAGGACCATGCTCGATCTCCTTCTTTCAAACCATCCGAAGGACTGCCTCACATGCGAGAAGAACCTCGACTGCGAACTCCAGGCGCTCGCCCAGGAAATGGGGCTTCATAAGATCATCTACAAGGGTGAACAGTCGAAGCGGTCCATAGACCTCGCCAACGAATCAATTGTCAGAGACATGAACAAGTGCATAATGTGCCGACGCTGCGAGACCGCCTGCAATACCATCCAGACCGTCGGAATACTTTCCGGTGTCAGGAGAGGTTTCAACTCCATCGTTTCAACTGCATCTGAAAAACCGCTCGCGGACACGAAGTGCACTTTCTGCGGACAGTGCGTCTCGGCATGCCCTGTCGGAGCGCTGACAGAAATGAACAGGACCTACGACGTCTGGCGCGCGCTGAACGATGAGACGAAACAGGTGATAGTCCAGACAGCTCCGGCTGTACGCGTAGCTCTCGGCGAGGAATTCGGAATGGAGCCGGGCTCTGTCAGCACCGGCAAGATGGTGACAGCCCTGCGCATGCTCGGATTCGACAAGGTGTTCGACACTGATTTCGCCGCCGACCTTACAATTATGGAGGAGACCACTGAATTCGTAAAGAGGCTGAAGGAAAATAAAAATCTTCCTATTCTCACATCATGCTGCCCCGGCTGGGTCAAATTCTTCGAGCATCAGTTCCCGGACCTCCTGCATATCCCTTCGACAGCCAAGTCGCCCCAGCAGATGTTCGGAGCAATGGCGAAAACCTATTATGCGAAGAAACTCGGTGTTGAACCGAAAGAAATAACAGTCGTGTCCGTCATGCCATGCCTCGCCAAGAAATACGAGGCGGCACGTTCGGAATTCTCTAGGGATGGAGTGAGGGACGTGGACATCGTGATCTCCACCCGCGAACTTGCGAACATGCTCAAGGAGGCGGGAATCCAGTTCAACGACCTCCGCAATTCCGCCTTTGACAATCCTCTCGGTGAATCAACCGGTGCCGGTGTGATATTCGGATCGACGGGCGGTGTGCTTGAGGCCGTCCTTCGCACAGCAGCCGACTGGCTCAGTGGAAAAGAACTCAATGATATTGATTTCGAGGAGATACGCGGAATTTCCGGGATAAAGGAGGCGACTGTAAAAGTAGCCGGCAAGGAAATCAGGGTGGCGATAGCGTCAGGACTCGGTAACGCCAGGATGCTTCTTGAAAAGATACGCAGGGGCGAATCGAAATATCACGCAATTGAAATCATGGCATGCCCCGGAGGCTGTCTCAACGGCGGCGGCCAGCCATATATCCATGGAGATACGAGCATCCTTGAGAAGCGCCGCCAGGCGATCTACGAAGAGGACCGCAACAAGACGATCCGCAAGTCCCATGAGAATCCTTATATCCAGAAGCTATACCGTGAATTCCTAGGCGAACCCGGAAGCCATCTCGCCCACGAACTCCTGCACACCCATTACACAGCAAGAAAGAACGAGTAACGGAGTGCCGGCGTCTCGTCGGTTGCCTGTGGCTTTTCCTCTTCGAATCTCGTTTGTAGTATGTCGCGTCGTAATGAGTTAACTCGTCGATACAGATTGCATCAACTCCGTCGGCGTGCTAAATTCCATGCGAATTGAGGCTGATTTTCATTAGTTAACCGCATCGTAATGCAAGTAATCCAAGGGGTGCAAAATGCTTTTTCCCCAGAAGTCGATTCCGGACTCCAAATGGAAAATATTTATCAATATCCTTGTATTTCTTTTTTTGTTTCTACCTATGGCCACGGGGGAGGAGAAACAAAGAGAAAAGTATTTTTCTGAAGCTGGACACTTCAGTTTTACTCTTCCGAATGACTGGTCTCCAATGCCCGATTCAAAGATGCAGACACTTAATAATGGAAAAACCGCAATATATCAGTTTCAAGGAGGTTTCATTGATGATAAATCATCCTCCCCTAAAGTATACATGCTTCTTCAAGTAAAACAGCGACCTGCCGAACCCGTTGAAAAGATTGAAGTATATAAGAAGGCGGCAATCAAGGTTGATAACCTTTCGATTATTGCAGATGTCATAATCAAGAAAGAATACCGGATAAAGAAAGAATTCTATTCTCCAAAACACGATGTTTTTTTGATGATCACAGGTGAATCGCCACAACTTTCCGTGATGGTGAAGAAATTTGCAAGCTATGGATATTTCATCATGCATTTCTACCTCGGGAATGACCCCGGGAAACATCTGCAAGACATTGAACTTCTCCTCTCGAGCATTCATGAAGATATTTCAGAAAAAGAAAAGCAAGGTCGCTAACAAGTGAATGTTCTGCTGACTCCTTACAGTCGCCAGCAGATTCTTAAAACATTAAGAAAGGAGGGAATTTCATGCAGTCTGCGCTTTGTTTTCAGGGCTAAAAGAGAAAGCGGTGACTTTGTCACGCGCACTCCCGCGGTCAGGCCAAAACGCCTGACGTAAATACAAAAGAAAGACAAGAGATAAATTCTTAACAGGTTTGCTGCTCCCCACCGCGAGGATCGCGGTGGAAGGCCATGGCGTGTGCGCCCGGCAGTGCGCTCTACTAGAGGGTGGAAGTCCCTTGCATACCCATCAGGGGGAAATGCTACCGATAATTGAAATTGAAATTATCTGTGGTATCATATGAAAAATGGAGTTATCCAATGACATCTTTAGCCATGACTAATAAGATCTACGAACAGGCCCTCGACTTGCCAGCTGACGACCGCATGGTTCTTATAGATAAACTCCTCCATAGTGCGAATTTGCCGACGCAGATGGAAATTGACAAGTTATGGGCAGAAGAAGTTGAAAAGAGAAGCAAAGACATTGAATCAGGCAAAGCAAAACTAATTCCTGGCGAAGAAGTTTTCAGAAAAATACGGAAAAGGTTTGGCAAATGAGGTTCAGTTTTCATGAACTTGCTGAAACTGAACTCGTATCGGCAATAGAATATTATGAAAGTTGCCAGACTGGACTTGGGTTTTCTTTTTCCGAAGAAGTATATGCTACGATCGAGCGAGTATGCCAATTCCCCTTGGCATGGGAGTCGATTGATACCAGAACACGACGTTGCCTTACCAGCCGCTTCCCTTATGGAATTCTTTATCGCATCTCAGAAAGTGAAATAAGAATCATGGCGATAATGAACTTGCATAGAAAACCCGGGTATTGGAAAAACAGAAAGTAGATCCGCAGAACCATTGCCATTCATCCAACCCCGCATCCCCCCCCCCGAGGCGGACAGGTCGCAATGTGGATGATGATGGAGCGTTCAGCGCGGTGGCTCGAACTGAACAGGCAGCAAGAAATAGCTTGCTGATTCCAGGTCGGCAATCTTGACTCTTCGCCAATTCCGGATTACTTTCAACGGATTATGAAAATTGAAAATTCCATCTGTTGCCTTTCGGTCACCATGAAACGACTGCTGATTATCGTTCTGGTGGCCATTGCCTTCATGGGAACTGGAATTCCAAAGGCCAAGGCGATGGATCCGGTGACGATTGGCATACTTGCGCCAATAATACTGCCATACGCGATACCTGTTGCCGAAGCCGCACTCAAGTACGCATTCAAGGGCCTGGTAAATGCAGCCAAGGGAACACCTTATATATTACAGGATATGATCGGGGTTTTCCTGCTCCCGGTCGGTTTCCTGGAAGTCACCCTTGGATTGCCTTTTGGCCTTTTCGCAAACGGATGTTCAAATATCGGGGCGGGGATTGTGGCTCCATTCAAGCTCGGGTTCCATACGTTCATGCTAATCCCAAGAATGTTCTGCCTTTACCAATAGAGGTTCCCTAAAGAATCCTCCTGGCGACCAGCCTATCTCCGCCGCAAGCAATGGGGTATTACGGACGCCCTGCGTCGCCTCGTGGCGGGCCGGAGATTCTTTAAATCAAAAATGTTTTTCATCCTGCTTCCGGCAGCTCAGCCCATCTTGTCGTGTAGTGCGGAGAGCATCTTTCCCTTGCCATCGCCCAGCTCTTGCTCACGCCTTCGCTTGCGTAGAAGACGCTGCCGTCCCCGAAACGCCTGTTTATTGAGTCTATTGTCTCCGAAAGCATGCAGCTTTTTGCGAGATCCGCAGATTTTCGATCGAAGAGACCAAGCTGTTCAGCTCCTGCAGGGACGAGTTCCGTGAATATGATTCCAGCCTTCTTGTAGATGAAATCCTTCCTGAAGATCCCTTTCAGGAGCGGAAGCGTGTACCGTATGAGCTCCCCGGTGGAATTTGAAGGAGGAAGGATTTCATGACTGGCCGAATTGAAGTAGTACGGGCATTTCTTCCTGAAGATTCCAGTGTCAAGGAATACCGTGACCAGCCCAGCGGAAAGCTTTTCATGCCTCAGCCGTTCCGCCGCATCTGCCGTGTACAAGGAAACCGCCTCGGACAAGTCCTCAAGAGTTGAAACGTCCTTTCCGAAGGAACGGGAACAGCAGACGCTTTTCCGCTGGGCAGGGGCGTCATCGAGCTTTATGCAGGGGGTTCCACGGAGCTCCATGACCGTGCGAAGTCCGCAGATGCCGAGCAACCTTCTTATTTTCGAATCTTCGGCATTTACCATGTCCAATGCGGTGTGAATCCCTTCTTTTTTAAGACGCAAGGAGAGGTTCCTTCCTATACCCCAGATATCTGCAGTCTCGGTCTTGGCAAGCGAGGCTTTTATTTTTTCGTCATTGTCGAAGAGGAACACGCCGCCCGACAAGGGATTCTTTTTTGCTGTCCGGTTTGCGAGTTTCGCAAGAGTCTTGGTCTTGGCGATGCCTATGCTGACGGGAATCCCCGTCCATTGCCCTACTCTTTTGCGGATTTCGCAGGCAAGCGGTTCCATCCTGCCGGACTTGAGGTGTGAGAAGTCCAGGAACGCCTCGTCGATGGAATAGATTTCTATTTCCGGGGCGAATTCAGAGAGTATCGACATCACCCTGTTCGACATGTCGCCGTAGAGCGTGTAGTTCGAGGAGAAGACGCGGACATCGTACCTGTCGATGACATCCCTGACCTGGAAGAACGGATTCCCCATTCCTATGCCGATCGCTTTTGCCTCCTCGGAACGCGCGACTATGCAGCCGTCGTTGTTTGAAAGCACTACGACAGGCTTGCCTTCGAGCTTCGGATCGAAGGCCCGTTCACACGAGACATAGAAGTTGTTGCAGTCGACCAGGGCGAACATGGGAACATTTCCGATTTTCAATTGCCAGTTTTAAGACACGCTAAAGCTGTGAACTCCAACAAGAGTCTTCCATTCCTCAGTTCAATAATGTGGTACAGGCGTCTCGCCTGTAATTTTGAATAAAGTTCTAATTGCCGGCGAGACGCCGGCGCTCCTTTAAATTCCCGAATTTCCAATTTCGTATTCCAAGTTTCAAGTATCGCGTATCAAGTCACCGTATTGTGTATCACATACGTCACCACGCCCCATATCCTGAGATCGCTTTCATCTTTTATTTCGATAGGCTTGTGATGTTTGTTTTCCGGGACAAGCGATATTCCGCCATCGGAAATGCGCAGCCTCTTCACGGTGAACTCGCCGTTGATGGAGGCGATCACGACATTCGAATCAGACGCCTTCAGCGCCCGGTCGACTATCAGGATGTCACCATGGAAAATCCCGGCGCCTGTCATTGAATCCCCCGAAGCCCTGACAAAGAAAGTCGCTGCCGGATGCTTTACCAGATGTTCGTTCAGGTCGAGCTTGCCTTCGATGTAGTCGCTTGCAGGCGAGGGGAAGCCTGCCGGAACCGGCCCTGCAAAGAGGATGGGATTTTCTTTCGTCATGCTTTTCATGTTATTGCGTGTTCCCTTTCTCTCAAGAACAGCCAATAATGGCTTAACTACGAACAGGGAAAACTTTCATCAAGAGGATTATATAATATATGTTAGTGCAATGTCAAGGTATATTTTTAGAAAAGATTTCTAATCTTTCTAAAAATATTGCTGGAGTAGATGGCGAGCTGTTTCTTGAAGCCTGCGAGGGTCGCAGGCGCGGCGATCCGGGGGATCATGTCGGGGGAGGTTTTTTCCGTGACGGCGTCCTTCTCCATGGTGAAAAGCATCTTGAACCCGCATTTTTTTGCGATGCGGATGCTCGTGTCGGAATATTGCCCCCAGGGCCAGAAGAGCGATGACGTCTCAGTGCCGAGAGTCTCAAGGATCGTCCTCCTGCAGGCTGTCATGTCCTCCTCAATACGTTTTTCGAACTCCTCGTCGGACTCGAGTACTTTCACTGGGGACTGATGTTCCTGGCAGAGCTTGATCCTTTCAGTGTTGGAACTGGCCTTCCTGAGGGAATCCTTCAGGTCTTCGCTCATGACAGTCCTTTTGTTGGACAGAATGCTTTTGAAGGAGACCTTCGGTGCTCCGGGAAATGGCGGTTCCCCAAGGGCGAACTCCATCGTCCAATGGGGCTTCTCCGGATAAAATCCTTTTATCTTGTCGAAACTGGAGTAGCAGCCGAAATGGGAATTGCCATGGGCCTGGATCTCCCAGGCGCCGGAATTATGCATCTCCAGGATTTCATTCCAGTTAAGAAAGGGCCTGGCCCCCCTGCCATACACTGCATCTTCTAGCGCCTTCTTCGAATCGATTATCTCATATGTCAAGTCGCTGCGGATGCTGCGCCCCTTGGCGTTGAGCAGGCCCGTGTTCAATGCCAGCACGGCTTTTGTGGAATATCTTCTCAGGATCGGGGTCGCCCATATGAGATTGTCGCCCCAGCCGTCGTCGAAGGTCAGCATTGCATATTTGTCATGAGGCATAAGTTTGCCGCTGAAGAACAGGGCGAGTTCCTCGGTGCCGATGGTCCTGTATCCTGTTTTGGCGAGATAGGCGATCTGCCGTTCGAAGACGTCGGCGCTGACGGCCGCTGAAGACGGCTTTGGCAGGACTCGGTGATATGCCAGGATGAGAATATTCATTTCAGATTGCCAATTGCCAATTTTAGATTATAAGACACGCTTCCACCTTCGCTAAGATGCTACGGTGGACACGGAAAGCCGTGAACTCCAACGAATTTCAATCTTGCCGCGCCGTAGCATTTTAGCGAAGGCGGGTATCAAGCATCAAGTATCGTATTCTCTGTTACAGGTTCCAATCCTCATATTCTACCATCGTTTCGCCGTTTCGCCCAGTCAATGATGCTTTTTCCCGAAGTTATACTCTTAAAATTATATGGCAACAGTGTTGAAAAAAACTCTATAAGATATAAGATTTACTTTTCCCATAAAAATTAATACAGGAGATTTACATATGGCTGAGTCATCAATCAACAGGAACACATATCTTTCGAAGAACGTGGGCAGCTTCGAGGATGTCATGGAAATTCGCGGGAAGCGGTATAGGAAGGTCGAGGACCTGCGCTACGGGACCAATCCCCATCAGCCGGCGGCCTACTACAAGCCTGAAGGCCTTCCCTGCACAATAGGCGACATGCAGATACTGAAGACCGGCAAGAGCGGCCTTTCGCAGACCAACCTCGAGGACATCTCATACGCCCTGAACATAGTGAAATACTTCGACAGGCCCGCGTGCGCCGTCATGAAACACGTGAATCCGAGCGGTGCCGCCGTACAGCGCGGCGAAGAGACCATCTGCGACGTATACAAGAAGGCCCGCGACTGCGACGGGAGGGCTGCCTTTGGGAGCGTCATCGCATTCAATGTTGAACTCGACACCCAGACCGCAAAGGAAATAATGACCACTTTTGTGGAGTGTGTCGTCGCTCCGTCCTTTGACGAATACGCCCTGAGCGTTTTCAACGACTCTGAAAAGTACAAGCTGAACAAGCAGATACGGATCATCAAATGCGGGAAGCTTACTGACATTCCGAGATATGTGGGCGAATCTTCGGACGCGCACAACACTGTGAAAGTTCTCGCGGACGGATCGATTGTAATTGCCGCCCCTCTGCTTACGCACCTCAAGTCGGTGGCGGATCTCAAGCCTGCTGCAGCTGAAAGCAAGAATCTCGGCACTGTCGTTTCAACCGTAAAGCCCAAGCCCGGACAGATGGAAGACCTTCTCGCGGCCTGGTACATAAACCTGAGCGTCCGTTCAAACGGAGTTGTGATAATGAAGAACGGCCAGACGCTTGCCGTCGGCACAGGCGAACAGGATAGGGTTGGCGCCGTCGAACAGGCCGTCTGGAAATACAACAACAAGTACCAGGGCAACGAGAACATAAAGGATGCGGTGATGGCGAGCGATGGATTCTTCCCGTTCCCCGACGCGGTTGAAGTTGCCGCGGAGGCCGGAGTTTCCGCGATGATATCGCCTCCGGGCTCGATCAAGGACGCGGAAGTGATCCAGCGCGCGAACGAACTCGGAGTGGCGCTGGTACATGCACCGGAAAGATGCTTCTCGCACCACTGATATTTTTTTTGCGGACGCAAAAAAAATATAACAGAAGACAATACATTGGAGAATAAAATGTCAGAATCTTTTTTACAGAAGAATTTTGCGCGGAGGATTGGCGGAGACCAGTTCGGCAAGGATACGAAGATATACAAGTTTGAGAAGATCAAACGGGCGAAGCGCGCGGCGCTCCAGGCGAATCCCGGAGCAGAGATAATCGACATGGGAGTAGGGGAGCCGGACGACATGGCCTTCCCTGAAGTCGTCGATGCGCTCTGCAAGGAAGCCGCGAAATGGGAGAACCGCACATACACCGATAATGGAATAAGTGAATTCAAGGCTGCGGCCGCCCGTTACATGAAGGCCCTATACAATGTCAAGGTCAATCCCGATACTGAGATATGTCATTCGATCGGTTCGAAGGCCGCCCTTTCACTTCTTCCGACATGTTTCATAAATCCCGGCGACATCACCATCATGACAGTCCCCGGGTATCCTGTGATGGGCACATGGACGCAGTATCTCGGGGGTGAAGTCATCAATATGCCTCTCAGCGAGGAGAACAAATTCTTTCCCAATCTTGATTCGCTGAGCAAGGAACAATGTGAAAAGGCGAAACTCCTCTATCTCAATTATCCGAACAATCCGACAGGTGCTTCGGCATCCGTCGAACAGCTTGAGAAGGCCGTGGAATTCGCCAGGAAGAACAATATCCTGATCGTCTTCGATGCCGCCTATGCTCCGCTTAATTTCCAGGGGAAGCCTCTCAGCATACTTTCTATTCCCGGCGCAAAGGACTGCGCGGTCGAACTGCACAGCATGTCGAAGGGATTCAACATGACGGGCTGGCGCCTTAGCTGGGTATGCGGCAACGAACTTGCCGTCAAGGCCTTCGCGAACGTGAAGGACAATGCCGACAGTGGACAGTTTGCTGCGATCCAGAAGGCTGCGATACTCGCACTCGACAACCAGGCGAAGATAACACCTGCTATCTCGGAGAAGTATGAACGCCGACTGAAGAGCATGGTCGAGACTCTCAAGTCGATTGGTTTCCCCGCGAAAGTTCCGCAAGGCTCATTCTATCTCTACGTAAAATGTCCGAATGCCGCCGAAGGAAAATATTCTGCGAAGTTCGCAAACGCCGAGGAATTCAGCCAGTGGATGATCAAGGAGAAGCTCATCAGCACCGTTCCGTGGGACGATGTCGGACACAACGTCCGGTTCAGTGCGACATTCGTGGCGCAGGGCGGTAAGAAGGAAGAGGACCGCGTCCTCAACGAGTTCAAGAAGCGCCTCTCCGACGTGAAGTTCTCGTTTTAAGTAAGACAGGCTTTCCAGCCTGTTGATGTGTTTTCAGCCATCTGGCTGTTATTCCTTCCTCCGTGGCCGATGGATGTCCAGGGATGAGCGCACCTTGTCTGCAAGGTCATTGCTCGAAAAAGGTTTCTGGATGAAATGTATGCCATCAACAAGAACTCCATGGCTGGCAATGACGTTGGCCGTATATCCGGACATGAACAGGCGTTTAAGGTTAGGATAGAGGGTCATGAGGTTCCTGGCAAGATCCCTTCCGTTCATTTCCGGCATGACCACGTCGGTAATCAACAGATGGATATCGCCGTTGTGTTTTTCTGCCAGACGGAACGCTTCGCCCGGAGTTTCAGCGGCCAGTACCCTGTACCCGAAACCTTCCAGCATTGTCTTTGTCATTTTCAGGATCGCCTTCTCGTCCTCTACCAGGAGGATGGTTTCGTGGCCTTGTGTGATGGGAGCCGCTGGACCTTTTGACTTGAGTTTTTCGGCCTTGCCTTCGTGCCGTGGCAGACAAATCTTGAAAGTTGCGCCTTTTCCCGGCTCGCTGCTTACGCCTATGAATCCATTATTCTGCTTGACGATTCCGTATACGGTGGCCATTCCCATGCCGATACCTTTCCCTATCGTCTTTGTTGTAAAGAACGGTTCGAAAATATTGGTCAGTGTCTCATTGTCCATACCGCAGCCATTGTCGCTTACGGTGAGAACAACGAATTCTCCGGGGGTAAGTTCTTCACGGGTGGCGCAATAAGCTTCATCGAAGACGGCATTTTCCGTCCCGATTGTGACTTTGCCCGGGCCCGATATGGCATCACGGGCATTGACGCAGAGATTCGTAAGAATCTGATCGAGCTGGGATGCATCCATTTTGATCGGCCAGAGATTTTCACCCGGCATCCAGGCAAGCTCGATGTTTTCACCTATGAGACGGCGCAGCATCTTGAGCATCTTTTCCACTGTTGCGTTCAGCTCGAGCACCTTCGGAGTGATCGTCTGCTTGCGGGCGAATGCCAGCAGTTGACGGGTCAGGTCGGCGGACCGGCTGGCGGCCTTCTGGATTTCCTGCAGGTCTTCAATGATCGGCTGAGCCGTCCCCACCTTGCCCATGGCTATTTCCGCATGTCCCAGGATCGCTGTCAGCATATTGTTGAAGTCGTGGGCTACTCCTCCCGCAAGCCTGCCGATGGCTTCCATCTTCTGTGCCTGGACCAGCTGGGCCCTTAGCCTCTCATGCTCCTCCTCCACCAGCTTGCGTTCGGAGATGTCGCGGATTATCATGCTTGTCCTGAGATGTCCGTCCTTGTCTTTATATATGCTTGAGGATATTTCCGCCGGGAATATTGAGCCATCCTTACGGATCAATCCGAGCTCTCCGCTGAACTTCCCTGTCAGGCTGCGTTCCTCCAGTGCCAGAGGCAGACGCGGATCGGAGGTGTCCACAATACAGTTCCGCCCGAGCCGTACGATCTCCTCTTCAGTCCGTCCGAAGATCCTGCATGCGGCCCGATTTGCCGCAAATATCGTTCCGTCCGGAGCCGTGAGCAATATAGCATCCATGCTGGTGTCGAAAAGGAGGCGGTGGCGTTCCTCGCTTTCCTGCAACGCCAAATTTGCCTCCTTGCGTGCGGCAATGTCCTGTTCCAGCTGGCGGTTGGTCTTCTCCAGCTGTTCCATCTTGTCTTCCAGCTTGCGGATAAGTGCTTCATTGTATTGTTTCAGATATACTGATTCCTCCTTGGCCGGCAGCTGTCCCTCTAAGTCCGTTTCTGGTTTTGCCTGAGCTGAGGATGGATTCACTTCCTGCCTGATTATCTCCCTGATGCTTGCTATTAACACATCCGGTTCCTGCGGCTTGACGATGAACTGCTCAGCTCCAATGCTGAGCGCAAATTTCCTGTCCCGATCATCGGTGTAGGTGGCGGTGTAGAAGACAAACGGGATTGACTTCAAACGCGGATCCTTCATCCATTCACGGCACAAGGCAAATCCGTCCATTACCGGCATGAGGATGTCGGAGATGATAAGATCCGGAGGATTCTTACGTGCCATGTCCAGCGCTTCGGCGCCATTGGTGGCAGTTTCAACTTCGTAACCGTTGCCTTGCAGAAGTGCGCGCAGGAGGTAGTTGTTCTCCGTCTTGTCGTCCACTATGATAATCCTGTACTTTCCCATGTTGTCCCTCCCCAGTCATTTTTCAAACTGCTGAATAAAAATTATTTTCCCTGTCCGCTATCAAGCACCTCGCGCACCTTGCGGGACAAATCACCCATCGCAATGGGCTTTTGGATGTAACAGTCCTTCATTGCGTCACGGATGATTGCGTCATCGACATAACCGGACATGAAGAGGGTCTTCATTCCCGGGCATAGGGCGGACATACGCTTTGCAAGGTCCAGCCCGCTGATCCCCGGCATCACCACGTCGGTCAGGAGGAGATGGATCGTTTTCCGGTGATGCCTTGCTATTTCCAGCGCTTCGATGCCGTGGGAAGCCGAAAGTACTGTATAACCGATAGACTGCAGCATCACCATGACTAGAGACCTGACATTTTCCAGGTCTTCAACGAGCAGGACTGTCTCGGTGCCTCGAGGCATGGATGATGTGGCCAGTCCCTCCTCCAAGGTCAAATCCTTTTCCAATACCTGGGGCAGGTATACACGGAACGTGGTTCCTTCTCCGATATTGCTTTCAACATCAATAAAACCGCCGCTTTGTTTCACAATTCCATACACGGTGGCCAACCCCAGGCCTGTGCCCTGGCCCTGTTCCTTGGTGGTGAAAAACGGTTCGAACATGTGCGCCATTACCTTCTCGTCCATTCCGCATCCGGTGTCACTCACCGCCAGCATTACGTAGGAGCCAGCCCTGACTTCGTTGGGGCGGCTCCGGGCATAGGTCTCATCGAGTTCTACGTTGTTTGTGGAAATGGTCAGCTTGCCCTCGCCGGACATCGCGTCACGTGCATTGACGACAAGATTCATGATCACCTGTTCGATCTGCCCAGGATCCGCCTTGATCCTTTTGAGCGATGGGGCGGATACAGTTTGCATGACGATGTTTTCGCGGATGAGCCTTCGGAGCATCTTTTGCATATCGGCTACAATTGCATTGAGATCCAGAATTGAGGCCTGCTGGAGCTGCCTGCGGCTGAAGGTGAGGAGTTGGCGTGTGAGGTTGGCAGCCCGGTCTCCAGCCTTTTTCACCTCCTCCATTTGGTTCTTTGTGGCGGCATCAGCAGAGGATGTCAGGAGCATGAGCTGTGTATATCCATTTATAACCTGGAGCAGATTGTTGAAATCATGCGCGACGCCTCCAGCAAGCTGTCCAACAGCTTCCATCTTCTGCGCCTGGCGCAATTGATTCTCAAGCTTCGCTTTCTCATCTTCCGCGCGCTTACGTTCGGTAATATCACGGACAAATACCAGATGCGAATCGCAACCATGGTACTTTACTGCTATCGCGGTGGTCTCGACAGAAACACGCGAACCATCGAGACGCAGGTATTCCTGTTCCATAAGAGGTGCCGCCTTTCCGGTCTCTTGCTGCAAACGAATACGTCCTCGGACAATTTCACGCCACGCCGGAGCTATCCTCATCATTAATTCAGCACCGAGAAGATCCTCGTATTTTAAACCGCCAAAAAGCTTTAGCGCAGCTGGATTTAGAAAGATAAACAAACCTTTGTTCTGGACGAAAATTGCTTCTGGTGCGAGTTCCACCAAGGAACGGAAACACTCCTCGCTTTCGCGTAGCGCCGTCTCCGCTTTCTTGCGTGCGGCAATGTCCTGCTCCAGCTGGCGGTTGGTCTTCTCCAGCTGCTCCATCTTGATTTCCAATTTGCGGACGAGCGCCTCATTGTATTGTTTCAGATATACTGACTCATCTTCTCCTGTTGATCCGGTCGAAAGCCGGACTGTCGCCGCAGAAGAGGGCTGAGGAGTTATACCCTTCAGGATGATTTCCCTGATAATCGCAATGAACACATCAGGTTCCTGCGGCTTAACTATGAACCGTTCCGCCCCTATGCTCAGGGCAAATTCCTGATCCCTCTCATCCGTGTAGGTGGCGGTATAGAAGACAAACGGGATTGAATTCAAACGCAGATCCCTCCTCCATTCACGGCACAAGGCAAATCCGTCCATTACCGGCATGAGGATGTCGGAGATGACAAGGTCCGGCGGATTCTTACGCGACTTATCCAGTGCTTCAACACCGTTCGATGTGGCGTCAACCTCGTAACCGTTGCCTTGCAGCAGAGTTTGAAGAAAGTAGATATTCTCCTCCTTGTCGTCGACAATCAGGATCCGGTTAGTCTTCATTGCGGGGGCTCCTTTTGCGATCCTTCGATGAAGTGTTCGAATTCGGACACGAAGGTATCCGGATTTATCGGTTTTTCAATGTAACCGTTGCAACCGGCTGCGATCGTTTTCTCGCGGTCACCTGTCATGGCATAAGAGGTCACTGCAATGATCGGGGTGTTCTCAAGGGCAGGATTGGAACGGAGTTCGTGGGCGACGGCGTATCCGTCCATGGAGGGGAGCTGGATGTCGAGCAGTATCAAATCCGGCAGGACGCGTCCTGCAAGTTCGATGCCCATCGGTCCGTCTATGGCCGGTATTACCTCGTAACCATGCTTCTCGAGCAGGAACGTCACCAGATATTGATTCTGTTCGTTGTCTTCGATGAGCAATATTTTCCTCTTCATGATTTTCCTGGTCCTTTCAAGGGTAAAATTAATGTGAATACGCTGCCTTTGCCCCATTCGCTCGTTGCGCTGATTTCTCCTCCGAGCAATTCAGCAAGCCGGCGGCAGATGGCCAGCCCCAGTCCAGTGCCTTCGTGCTGTCGGGACAGTCCGGAATCAATCTGCCGGAACGGCTGGAACAATGTGCTGAAGTCCTCCTGTTTGATGCCGATGCCGGTATCAGCGACCGAAATGCGGAGAGCTTTTTTAATAATCTCCACCTTGAGAGTGACCGAGCCACGCTCCGTGAACTTGATGGAATTGTTAAGGAGGTTCAACATCACCTGTTCAACGCGGCGCGGATCGCTGTACAACATGCCGATCTCCGGCGCAATTTCCTCCAGGAGCGCCAATCCCTTCTTTTCAGACAACGGTTTCACGATGCCTATGGTTTTTGCAATTGATGTCCTCAGGTTGAACTGTTCGCTTTTCACCTCCAGCTGCCCGGCCTCGATCTTGGAAATGTCAAGTACGTCATTGATGAGCGCCAGCAGATGCCGCGAGCTGTCGCGTACCATTTCGAGCTGCTTGTGCTGTTCCGGATTCAACGGTCCGGCCAGTTCCTGAAGCATGATTCCGGTGAAGCCGATGATCGAGTTGAGAGGTGTACGCAGCTCATGGGACATTGTGGCGAGAAACGCTGACTTCAGGCGATCGGCGGATTCGGCGTGCGCCTTGGCTACAGCCAGTTCCGCAGTACGCTCTGACACACGCTGCTCCAATTGCTCTGCGTGGACCTGCAGGTCTTTGTTAAGGCGGAGGATTTCCTTCTCGGAGAGTTCCAGCTGTTTGTTTATGGACTGGAGCTGTTCATTCTGCAATGCCAGATCCCTGGTGCTGGCCGCAATCCGTTTCCTCAGCGTTACGGTCCAGAAAATGCTCAGCAGCAGCAATAATGCAGCGCCAATAATCGAACCTTTGATCCACATCGGGAATTTGAATCCGACTTCCTCCGAGGTCCAACGCTGCAGGGATCGATAGTACTGGGATGTCGGATCCTGTTTCAACCGCAGCAGGTGCTTGTCAATGCTATCCAGCATGGCAGTGTTGCACTGTTTTGGGGCTGCAAAATAGAGACGGGTCGGATTGAAGATGATTGCCGTATCTCCTAGTTTGAACTTGCGGGCATGCATGGCGCCGAAGAAGCGGTTGGCAATCACTGCATCTGTGTCTCCGTGCTCCACTGCGGTAAATGCGGCATTGTAGTCCGGCATTGGCACCAGTATCGCTTTCAGGTCGAATCCTAATACGGCTTTTCCAAAGGCATCCTGCTGGATCGAACGGTCAAGCAGTGAAACCCTTTTGCCGTTCAAGTCCAGAAGGGAGCGGATCCCGCTTTCATGCCGCGTATATATCTGGAACCAGTCCGACAGCACCGGTTCGCGGTGGAAAGTATAAATCGCCTCGCGTTCCTGGGTGAGAGCCATGTCGGGCATGAGATCGATTTCCCCCGCCTTCAACCGGTCCAGGCCCTGCGCCCACGTCCCGGTCACATACACTATCGACCACTCTTCTTTCGCCGCTATGAATTCGAGCACATCTATGAAGATCCCTTCGGGCTTCCCCGATTCGGACACGGATACTTTCGGACTGTTCTGGTAGATCCCCACGCGCACACTTTGACCTGCCCAGGCGGCGGGCTGTGCCAAAAACGCGAATAGAAGACAGATCGATACCAGGACGGGGCCAGACGTGATCTTTCTTTCAGGCTGAATGTTCATGAAAACTAAACCCCCGTAGATATTAAATATACCTTCCGTAATTGTAACCTAATCTTTCATCTCCAAGAATACAAGGTGACAGGCCTGAAACGCTAACGGTGACTCGAGACACAGCGAAGGTATAGAAGTTGTTCTGCAATAATAAAAATCCCGTATCCGGGATTTTTATCCGAAGTATTTCTGGAGGTAATGCCTCATTACGCCGTAGCGCAGGCCATTCGCGGTGATGCGGATATCGTTGAAGTTGAAGAAACGGAGGAATTCCGAGAGGATGAGAAGGCCTGCAGGAAGGACTTCGGCGCGGTCCTTCTCCATGCCCGGGACCTTTACGCGCTCCTCTATGCTCATTCTTGAAAGCTGGCGCGAATACACGGCGACCATCTTGCTTTCGACCTTGACCGAATTGATATGCTTCCTGTCATACACGTTCTCCTTGAGCAGAAGTGCGGCGAAAGTAGTGGCCGTACCACCGCTGGCGATGACGATCGGGCTGCGGCTCGCAAGCCAGGAATGGACATTGTCGACTATCGAGAACATCTGCCTTTTTATGAATCTTTTCGCAGCTATCCTCTGTGGAATCCATTCCCCCTTGCCGATGTTGAACATTTCAGAGATGCCTACGCATCCAATCGGCATGCTGTGGGCGCCGACCATGATGTTCTTGGTGCCGAACGCAACTTCAGTGCTGCCGCCGCCGATGTCGACGGTTAGCAGAGGCGACTCGGTTTCAATTTCAGAAGTGGCGCCGAGATAGGTGAACTTCGCCTCCTCCTTGCCGCTGAGGGCGAGGGGGAAGATATTAAGCTTCTGGTGGCACTTTACGAGGAATTCGCTCTTGTTCTTGGCTTCGCGCACAGCGCTGGTGGCTGTTATGATTAGGTCTTCGGCGCCTTCATGAACAGCGATCTCCTGCATCTCCTTCGAAACATCAAGAGTACGGTTGATTGCATCTTCGGTGAGGATTCCTGTCTGCGCTACGCCCTTACCGAGTTTTGTTATGGCAAAGACTTCATTTACGGGCTCGATAATTCCACTGGCATGACATTTGGCGACAAGAAGGACCACGGAATTGGAACCTATGTCAAGCACAGCCAGGATTTTTTCTTTTGCCATAATAAGAATTTGCCTGATTCGGGTTGAAACTCAAAAAATTACGGTCATACTATGCCAATGCCTTTGATAAAAAACAATGCTTTCACCTGTGATTTTGACTAAAATAATTATGGAGCCGCAGATATGATAATCGTGTTCAAACCGCATACGCCTGATGAGAAGATAAACGAAGTTTCAAACATGATCGTCCAGCTCGGTTACGAGCCGCGCATCATCCGCGGCGTCGAGCATACCGTGATTGGCGCCGTCGGTGACGAGAAGATCCATCGGTCGCTGGAAATTTTCAAATCCTTCCCCTGCGTGGAGGATGTCATCCCTATCCAGAAGAGATACAAGCTCGCGAGCCGCGAATACCACGAGGAGGACAGCTTCGTCATGATCGGGAAGGAGAAGATCGGTGCAGGCAGCTTCCAGGTGATCGCTGGACCGTGCGCGATTGAAAGCAGGGAGCAGCTGAGGCAGGCGACAAAGGACATCATCGCGGCAGGGGTGAAAATTCTGCGTGGAGGCGCCTACAAGCCGAGGACTTCCCCATATGATTTCCAGGGACTCGGAGAGGAGGGGCTGAAACTCCTGAAGGAAATCAAGGATGAATTCAACATACCGGTCGTTACCGAAGTCCTGGGTGTCACCCATGTCAAACAGGTCGCCGAAGTTGCTGACTGCCTCCAGATTGGCGCGAGGAACTGCCAGAACTACCATCTGCTCGAACATGTGGCGGACGCAGGCCGTCCGGTGCTGCTGAAAAGAGGGATGGCGACGACTGTGGAGGAATGGCTTTCCGCCGCCGAATATCTTGTCGTCCACGGATGTCCGCATGTAATCCTGTGTGAACGCGGTATCCGCACGTTCGAAACTGCGACGAGGAGCACTCTTGATCTCGGCGCGGTTGCAGTTGCAAAGAAGGAGACGCATCTTCCCGTGATTGTCGATCCCAGCCATGCCGCCGGAAAAGTTGATCTTGTGCTCCCATTGGCGCGGGCCGCGGTTGCCGTCGGTGCCGACGGGATAATTGTTGAGACCCATCCGGATCCTGTCAATGCCACGAGCGATGCCGCACAGCAGATACCTTCCGGAAAATTCGGTGAGTTCATGAGGAAGCTCACCCCTGTCATCGATGCGATGAAGAAGAAATGAAAAGAACGCCGTGGAAAATTCATTCCTCAAGGGAAATACTGGAGACTCCTGTCTTCAAAGTCTGGGTCGACAACTCGGAATGTCCGAGGAATGGGAAGAGAGGCGACTTCTACCGTTTCAAATGCGGTGGCTGGGTCAATATCATAGCAGTGACTCCTGACGACAAGCTGGTGATGATCCGGCAGTTCAGGCATGGCACAAAGAAATGGGAGCTGGAGATTCCGGGCGGACTCATAGACAGGACGGATTCCGATCCGTTGTCGGCCGGACAGCGCGAGCTTCTTGAGGAGACCGGATACAAAGGAAAGAATGCAAGGATGATCGGGAAGGTCTGTCCGAATCCCGCCCTGCAGGACAATGTCTGTTATACGGTTTTTGTGGACAATGCGAAAAAGACATCGGGGACATCGATGGAGGATGGCGAGGATATTGAGACGCTCCTTCTCCCGCATGAAAAGGTCCTAAAGCTTATAAAGGGTGGAAAAATCACTCATGGGCTTGTCTTGAATGCTTTGATGTTTTATTTTCTTGAAAAAGAAATGTTATAAATTTTGCGGAGTAAAATTTATTATGAAGAGTTCATTTGAACTGGCGATGGAACGGCTTGGCGGACCAATGAAAAAACTTACCGACGAGCAGAAGAAGGCGATAGCTGGAATTGAATCCAAATACAAGTCCAGGATAGCACAGCTCCAGCTTTCGATAGATGAGGCAATCAGAAAAACTCCAGATGACGAGGAGAAGATAAGGAAGCAGATCGCCTCTGAAATCTCATCCTTGCAGGAGAAATGCGAGGCGGAGAAGGGGAAGGTAAGAGGGGAGTAACTGGTAACTTGATACTTGAAACCCGCCTTCGCTGAGATGCTACGGCGTGGCAAGCTGGAAATCTGAAATTCGTTGGAGTTCACAGCTTCAGCGTGTCTTGGGAGTTTATAAAATGGCTGAAAAAAACATAGAACTTACACTGAACCAGCAGAACTATATTGAGACGATATATTCCCTTTGTCTCGCGCATGAGCACGCCCACGTGAAGGCGATCGCCGAGAAGTTGAATATCAAGATGGCGTCGGTCACAGAGGCAATGCAGGGACTCACGTCGCTGGGGCTTGTAAACTACACTGTCCGTCAGACCATCACCCTGACTCCGGAAGGAGAAGTGATTGCCCTTGAACTCCACAGGAGGCATGCCGTACTTGCCGAATTCTACCGTGAAATCCTAGGTTGCAATCCTGACAAGGCCGATGAAATAGCATGCCGTGTTGAACATGACATAGATCCCGAACTCCGTGAGAGGCTCTCCGAGTTCATGCGCTTCCTCAAGGAGGAAATCAAATTGCCGGACGGCAGCAATCCCGTCATGGAATTCAGCAAAAGATACTCTGCCAAGACAAACGGTGGTGTTTGAATGGGAGACAGGATCCAAATAGCACATGGAGGCGGGGGAAGACTTTCCGCTGAGCTTGTAAGGGATGAAATACTTTCACGTTTCGGAAAAGGCCCGTTGAGTGATCTGCCTGACGCCGCAACCCTCGATTTCAAAAAAACTACCGGACTCGTAATGTCCACCGACAGTTTTGTCATCCAGCCTGTTGAATTTCCTGGCGGTAACATAGGGAACCTCTGTGTTTATGGAACTGTGAATGACATATCAGTTGCAGGCGGAAAACCCCTCTGGCTGTCGCTTGGAATGATCCTCGAGGAGGGGCTCGAAATATCCTTGCTCCGGAAAATCCTGGATTCCGTGAGGAAATCTGCTGATGAGTGCGGTATAGGGATTGTCACCGGCGACACCAAGGTCGTCCCCAGGGGACAATGCGACAAGATTTATATTAACACGACCGGCATCGGCGAGCGCTGCAAGGACTTCTCCCTTGGCAGAAGCAGGATTAAGAAAGGCGACAAGGTAATTGTAAGCGGAAATATTGGAGATCACGGCATGGCTGTCCTGTGCGTCCGTGAATCAATCGGCATAAAAAAAGGTCCCAGGAGCGACCTGGGGACCGTTCAAAGGCTTGCAGTTTCTGCCCAGAGGTTTGGTGCCGATGTCAAGTTCATGCGCGATCCCACAAGAGGAGGGCTGGCTGCTGTTCTCAATGAGATATTCTCAGTAATGCGGTATGGAGTTATCCTTGAAGAGAAGTCAATACCGTTTTCAAGGGAATCAAAGGCCGTTTCGGAAATGCTCGGACTGGATCTTTTAAATTCCCCATGCGAGGGCAGGGTGGTAATGATATGCTCTGAATCCGCTGCCGATAAAATAGTCCGGTCATGGAAGAAACTTCCAGAAGGGCGCAATGCTTCAGTAATAGGAACGGTCACGGGAAACTCAGGGAAAGTAATCCTGAGCACTTTGGGCGGAGGTGCGAGGATTGTCGATCTTCCGCGAGGAGAAATGCTCCCGAGGATATGTTGAGGTTTGAATTCGTCGGCAGTCAAGCCCGCAAGGGCTGTTCTTGAGAGTAGGTACGTGCTTTCCTGTCCTGAGCTTGTCGAAGGGAGCATGTACCAAGTCTTAAAAATCAAGAATGGGACAGGCTAAAGCCCGTCCCTACTTTAAGAACATGTCTTGCGACATTGACTACGAACGAATTCCTGTAAAATCCAGGAGATGAAAATATGTTGATCTGTAGAGCTAGGGGAGTTCAATATGCATGAATTGGCATTGGCGACATCGCTCGTTGAGCAGATAACTGCGGTCATGAAATATGAACGTGCCTCAAAGCTTCATTCCGTCAGGATTTCCATCGGGAGATTTTCAGGTGTAGAGAAGGTTGCCCTTAAATTCGCTTTCCCGATGGCGGCCGAACGCACTCCTGCGGCAGGAGCCAAGCTCATTGTCGAAATCACCGATATGAAGTTGAAATGCAGAGCCTGCGGCAAGGAGACCATAGCGGAGATCCCCCTTGCCAAATGCGGGAAATGTGATTCATTAGATGTCGAAGTCGTGTGCGGAAGGGAATTGATAATCAAATCGATGGAGATTGAGTAATAAAATTTCGGAGAAATTTTATGTGTGAAAGCTGCGGATGTTCTAACATCAAGATAGATATCAAGGGCAAAAAGAAGGTAAAGTTGCCTAATGGCTACCATGTCCATGAGGACGGCACTATGCACAGCCACCATGATGGCGACAAGCATAGCCACCATCATCACAATGACGGCCATCACCATTCGCATGATCACGGCGACGATCACGATCACCATCATCACGAAGAAAAAAGCCACAGAAGGGTTATCGAGCTTGAGAGAAAGGTTCTTGAGAAAAACGACATTGCCGCTGAGGAGAACCGCATGTATTTTGAAAAGCACGGCATCGTAACCGTAAATATCATCTCTTCACCAGGTTCGGGCAAGACAATGCTTCTCGAAAAGACTCTCGACAGGCTGAAAGGAAAGATTCAGTGCGCAGTCATAACAGGAGACATCCAGACCGACAATGATGCGAGACGGCTGAAGGGCAGGGGGGCGAAGGTCCACCAGATCGAGACTGGAAGCTCTTGCCATCTGAACGCCGAACAGGTCGGCAGGGTTCTTCATGATGTCATAGACAAAAAGACCAAAATTCTATTCATTGAGAATGTCGGGAACCTTGTCTGCCCCGCCGCGTTCGATCTCGGTGAGACTTTCAAGATTGCCCTTCTTTCAGTTCCTGAAGGCGAGGACAAACCTGTCAAATATCCTGTCATCTTCTCAACCGCTAAACTCGTAATAATCACCAAGACGGATCTGATGAAGCATCTTGACTGTGACATCAAGAAGATGCGGAAGTATATCCGCGAGATAAATCCGGGAGTATTCATCTTCGAGCTCAGCGCCAAGACCGGCGAAGGAATGGATGCATGGATCGATTATCTGACGAAATTGACCGAATAATTTCCTTTCAAGACAAACGTCTTGAAAGGAAATTATATATTGTTCAAATCTGATGTCGCTGCGATTACGGCCTGGCCCAGAGAGATGCCGCAGTCGTTCGTCGGAACTCTTACATGGGGAAACGCCTTGAGCTTTGATTTAATAATATTTCCTTGAAGGATTTCAAGGAAATATCTGTTCATGAAGACTCCGCCGCTCAGGACTATGTTTCTCGTTGCGAACTTCGCAGTTCCGAAATCAATCATCCTCATTGCGGAATTCGCAAGGGAGTGATGGAAGGACAACGCTAATAAATTTTTCCGGGCTGGGGACATCCCTGAAAAATTTATAACATTATTGCTGAAGAGAGGGGACCAATCAATTAAGAAAAGACCATCCTTTTCAAAGGATTTGAAAGGCATTAGCAAAGCATCAGGCTTATCCTTGCAGGCTTCGGCGGCTTTCTGGAGATTGATCGCGGCCTCGGCCTCCCGGGCGATTTTCGGAGCGAGTCCGAGAAGGCATGAGACCGAGTCGAAGAGCCTGCCTGCAGAATGGGATTTTGGGCAATTTATATTTTTTTCAAGCTGCTTGAGCCATACCTTTGCGATATCGGGTTTTAGACCGTGGACACGACAGAAGCTATCGAGATTTGGTTTGCCATGGCAGCTTGAAAAAAATATTCTACCAAAGAGCTGGCGGAGAGGCTCGCGTACAGATGCGTCGCCGCCGGGCAGGGGGGCGGCTGCGAAAGTCGCAAAACGCGTGAAGCCTTTAGGATTCACATGTAGAAGTTCAGCTCCCCAGAGGTTTCCATCAGTCCCGTAGCCAGTACCGTCAAATACCAGGGCAAGCGATTCCTCAAGTCCATGTTCAGCCATGCACGAGGCGGCGTGTGCGTGATGGTGCTGGATTCTCAGCAGAGGAATTCCTTTTTCACCTGCAATCTTTTCACCGTAGACAGTCGAATAATAATCCGGATGCAGGTCGACTGCGGCAATATCAGGTTTTGTGGATTTTAAGAGCTTGGAAATGGAGCTTTCAAATCTCATCGTTGACTCAGGATCGGAAAGAGGTCCGTGATTGTCAGAAATGAGACAGAGTGATTTATCTTTCATTATGCAGGCAACAGTATTCTTTGAATCTGCACCAAAGGCAATTGCGTTCCGCCTGAAGCGGTCTTTTGAAAGATTGACTTCTGAAAATTTTGCGAGCATCTTTAACACGGGAACATGCACAGTCCTTACGGTTATTGCGGAAATGTATTCGTTGGAGTACAAACTTTAGTTTGTCTTTGTATTCAAGAAGTTACGCAAGCTTCCGACTTCGCTAAGGAGCTTCCCACTTCGCCTAGGAGGCTACGAGGGACAGGACGACGGACGCAGAAAGCTTGTACTCCAACATAATTCAATTACTAAACAATGTTTTTTATATTTTTGCAATTATAGAAGAAGGAATCCCAGGAATGCTCTGGGGTTATTTAGCGGATCTGGCAGTCAATATTTCCGCGATGTCTTCAGCGAGTTGCAGGGAGGCGGATTGAACTTCCTTTGATGATTTCTTGCCGAACTCGAGGACTTTGGGCTGGATGCCGATCATTATAATTTCGCATTTTACCGACTGCAGGACATAATTAATCATTACTTCGAGCGGCATCATATGTGTTGAAAAAGATGCTCCGGAGAGTTCTTCGGGCTTGATCAAGGATATTGTCCCGGGTTTCGCTTCAAGGTCTGCGGCATCAATCATTATAAGATGGGTCGGATTGTATTTCCTGATTTCGCCGGTGATGTTCTCCGGGGCAGTGCATCCTTGGAGAAGACGGAATCCGCAATAGGTTTTCTTTTTCCTGAGGAGCTTGCCGAGGTGATCGACTGCAAGAGTTCCGGCTATGTCATCAGCCCTGAGCTCAGAGCCTACACCGACTATTGCAACACGTTCCGCCTGCTCAAGCCTGGCCTTCAGTAGTTTTTTTAACTTCGATATTGGCATTGAGCGTCACTCTGAGTTTGGAATGGACGAGTTGAGCGAGTTCGAATTCCTTTGTTGCAGCAAGGGCCTTCTTCGGGCAGGTGTCGACGCACTGTGCGCAATATACGCATTTGTCGAGGTCGATAATGGCTTCAAACTTCTTTTCGCCGATCTTGTTGATTGTGATGGCGTTTGAAGGGCAGTCCTTCATGCAGAGCTTGCATCCGATGCATTTCTCGGAATAGAATTCGAGCTTTCCGCGGAACTTGTCAGGCTTTTCGGTCTTGACGAATGGGTATAGCTCCGTGGCAGGTTTCCTGAACACGTTGTTCATGACCTCGGCGAACATTTTTCCAGGTTTTATCATCGGACGAGTATTCCTTTCAGGATGAAGCTGATCAATATCTGGAGCAGGGCGGCCGGCGCGAGATATTTCCAGCAGAAGTTCACCATCTGGTCGATCCTAAGGCGTGCGAAAATCGAACGCATAAGGGACATTATAAAGATGATCACGAGCAATTTGACTATGAAAATCACAAAGCTTATCACTGGGTGGAGCTCGAGTCCGAACGGCAGGAACACGGCTGCCAGCAGTGCGGCACAGACTACCATCTCGATATCTATGGCCATTCTGAACAGAGCAAGGAATTTTCCGCTGTATTCGGTGAACGCACCGCCGACGACTTCAGTTTCCGCCTCAGGTATGTCAAAGGGGATTCTTTCGAGCTTGCCCTGGATCGCGATGACCGAAACGGCAAAACCGAGTATGTTGAAGAGGGCGTACCAGGGATGTTCGCCGTAGAAACGGGTTATCGCCTCAAGGGACCAGCTGTCTGCGAGAATCGCAGGGGAAAGTATTCCCATGAAGAGCGGAACTTCATAGGCAAAGAGCTGTGTGAGCGTACGGACCGCTCCTATCATTGCATAAAGCGATGTCGAATACCAGCCGGCGAGGAAGAATGTCAGGGTCGGCAGGGTCAGCAGATAGAGTACGACGATGATGTCGCCTTCGAATGAGAACAATGATGCCGTATTCCATAAAGGAATATAAAGGAACGCGGTTACAGCTGCGGCAACAGCGAATACTGGAAGGATCTTGAACATCCTGGCGTCCGCCTCCTCGGGAATGAGTTCCTCCTTGGCGAGCAGCTTGATGAAATCTGCTACTGGCTGGAACCATGGCGGGCCCATTCTGTTCTGGAACCTGGCATATAGCCTCCTGTCAATGAATTCAGCAATTACGCCGAATATACTCAGGAAGAGAAGTCCTGGGAAAACTAATATGCTGAACAAAGTATATATCATTGTCCTACCACCGCTTTGAAATTTTGATTTTTGACATATCCACGCCTCTGTTCTGCTTGTACCAGTCTATGCTGTACTGGCGGAGAGTCTTCCAGTCGATGAAATTCTCCTTGCGGCTGTTCGCGTCCTTCATGGACACCATCATCCTGTCAGTGCATGAGAAGCATGGGTCTATGGCCGCGACAACTATCGGGATGTCTGCGAGATATCCGTTCTTAAGCATGGCTGCTACAGCCTGCACATTTGCGAGGGTGGGGGCCCTGACCTTCACCCGTTCGGGCCTGTCAGTTCCGTTTGCCTTCACATAATGCACATCTTCACCTCTTGGCGCCTCATATCTGCTGAGAGCTTCGCCTGCCTGGATTTTCCTAGGAGCCTTGACAGCTATCGGACCTTCCGGGATATTTTTCAGCAGCTGGCGGATCATCTTATAGGATTCCATGAGTTCTCCGACTCTGACAAGTGTACGGCCAAGGACATCGTTATGGTTGTCTGTGATGACCTTGAATGAAAGGTCTGCATATGCTGCATAGGGATCATCACGTCTAACGTCGATATCACGTCCGGAAGCACGTGCCGTAGGGCCTGCTGCTCCGAGCTTCAGTGCATCATCGTGGGAGAGTGTGCCAACTTTAGAGAGTCTCTCAATAAGTGTGACCTCCTCTGAGGCGACCTGAATATAATACTTGGTCCTTTCTTCAAGAATATCAACTAGCGGAAGAATGGTCTTGATCTGATCAGGCGATATATCCCTTCTGACACCACCGACAGTGTTCATTGCATAATTGACGCGGTTGCCAGTGAGCATGGAAAGTATGTCCATTACTATTTCCCTGTCGCGCCAAGAATACATCAGAAGTGTATCGAAACCGACCTCGTGTCCGGCGACTCCGAGCCAGAGGAGATGGCTGTGGACGCGTTCAAGTTCAGCAACTATGGTTCTAAGATAATGGGCCCGTTTTGGCAGTTCAAGCGCCGCTATCTCCTCAACTGCCTGGAGAAAGCATGTGGAGTGAGTATGAGAACAGATACCGCATACTCTTTCAAGCAGGTAAATATCCTGGATGTAGGTCCTCTGCTCGCATGCTTTTTCAATACCCCTGTGGTTGTAACCGACCTTGACGATCATGTCGAGTATCTTTTCACCGTCGAGAGTGATATTGAAGCTTGCCGGCTCCTTGAGCGCCGGATGCTGAGGGCCGATTGGTATCATTACTTTGCCCATGGTATTCCACCTTTAATTTGATTTTTCCTGTTTGACTTCCGGTTCATCCTGGGGTTTCCAGTCCTTGCGCAAAGGATACTGTCCAATCGGCCAGTCATCCGGAAGCGGATATCTCCTGCCCTTGGCAAGACCTTCGACCTTTGCGCCAAGGAGGTCTTCGAGCTCCCTTTCATACAGATCTGCAGATGGGAAATATCCTGTTATAGTCTTGATTGAGGGATTGGACTTAGGGACTGAAATCTTAATATTGAGGATAATGCTGTAATTGAGTGCAAGGTGATAGATGAACGAAAGGTTTTCGCCTTCGTCCAGCCCGCTTATGATGCAGAGATAGTTGAAATTCATCTTCTTCACAGTGTAATCAAATACATCCATGAACCTGTCCGCTGGCACATCGAGAAAAATGCGTCTTTCGCGCGGGATCCTGAACTTGCCTTCAAGGAAACCGAAGTTTTTTATCAATTCCTGCTGTATTGTTTCTTCTTTTGACATGATATCGCTCCTTGATTAGGCGGATTTTTCCTCGGCTTTTTCCAGGCTCGTTATGAGTTTTACGACGCCGTCCATGATGGCTTCAGGGCATGCCGGACAGCCGGGTATGAATGCCGAGACGGGAATGACTGAATCTACGCCACCCATGACATTGTAGCAACCTTTGAATACGCCGCCCGAGCATGCGCATGTTCCAACTGCCACGACGAATTTAGGTTCAGCCATCTGCTCGTAGATCCTAATGAGCCTGCTTCTTATCTGTCTGGTTACAGGACCGGAACATACGAGAACATCGGCATGCCTCGGTGTCGCTTTCAAGAGGATACCGAAGCGTTCAATGTCATAGCGCGGTGTAAGCGCTGCGATAATTTCGATGTCGCATGCATTGCACGCACCGGAATTGAAATGGATTATCCATGGTGATTTGACTCTCGCCCAAGTAACCATTTTATTTAGAAAAGCCATATGAATTTACCTCCTGAACAATATGAATAAGCCGCTTACCGCGATTATCAGATAAAGGAAAGCCATGCCGCCAAGCCTGATTGTGTCGGCAGGGGCGGTCGCTATCATCAGTACAACAACATGCATGATCGTGAAGAAGAACGCGAATGAGAAGAACTGGCTGTAATCCGGCTGGAGCCTCGGGTTCTCTATGTCTTCGCCGCATCCATAGGATTTCAGTTTCCCCGGAGAGCTCTTGGCGCCCTTGAAGGCAATTTTCGAGGAAAGAGCGGACATGATTAAACCTGCAAGAAGCAGTATCAGGAACGCTACAGGAGGATAAATCAGTAAAGTTTCCAAGGTTTGTCTCCTATCCTTTTAGTTTCTCAAGCTTCCTCACGTCGAGGGAGCTGTTATGACGCGACACATTGATTATGATGCCTGCGGCGACGACCATGACAACTACTTCTATTATGATGAGTGTTATCACAAGCGTCTGGGCAAGCGCCAATTCGCCGGTCGCATAGCCGGCGACAATAATCAGCAGGGTCACGGCCTTCGTCAGGATTTCAAGGCCGATTATGATCCTTATTAAATTGCGTGTCACGAGGATGCAGTAGATTCCCGTTATGAGGAGCAACGGTATGAATATCATGGACAAATTAAGTATCTGTGCGGTATTGTCAGCCATTTTTCTCCTCTCCTTCCCCTTCTGGATTGGACAGCCTGTCCGGTTTGTACTTGAAGAGGACCACGACAGCGAAAACTCCTGCGAGAAGTATGAGCACCTGGCCGAGAATGTCGAGGCGTCTTGTGTTCCACATCACGTGCTTGACATCCTTTGCGTCGCGCTGTCTGTCTTCAATCAGCATGACCTGTTCCTCGTCAAGAGGAGCGTTCTGGATTGCCTGGGCGCTGGAAATCCTGCTGGCCGACGGTGCTTTCCTGATCATCTTGTCCCAGGACACGTCGAGTTTTACCAGGATGATCGCGGCAACGATGAGAATCACCGGCAGAAGCCAGAAGCGTCTGATACGGCTGGAATGCATGACGTTCTCTTCGAAGTGAGTCATAGGCTTGGTAAGGCTGATGACACTCATGAAAATAACAGTTATCAGGCCGGCGCAGACTGAAAGTTCAAATACTGCGGCAAGGGGCGATGCAAGCCTGAACATGAGTATTGAAAGGATGACGCTTGCGGCCGCGAGAGCGATTGCGCTCTTCACAAGGCTCCCCTTGACGACCGCCCACAGCGAGGCGACTGTCAGAAGTATCAGAAGTATGATATTTATAGTCAAGTCTTTCTCCTAGTTTTTAATCACTAACGGTATAATATCCTTTATCGGCAGTATGAACTTTTCAAGTATGTAGGGGAAACACACTCCGACGGCTATCGTTATCAGGGCCAGTATGATCGCTGGCACGAGATTTCCCAGCTTCGCCTCAGTAATGTTTTCCAATCCCGCCCTGAGCTTTCCAAAGAAGACCCTGCGCTGCATGGAGAGGAAATACGCGAGTGTTATGACGCTGGCAACGACCGCAACCAGGGCGGAAAAATAATTCGCGGACTGCCAGAGCGCAATGATTATTATGAGCTTGCTCCAGAAACCTGAGAACGGCGGTATGCCGACGGTTGAAAGGAGTGCTATCAGGGATGTGGTGCTGGTGACAGGCATCTTTGAACCGAGTCCACCGAGCTTGTCCATGTCCCGTGTTCCGGTCTGTTCTTCGACTGCGGCGGAATTTATGAAGAGCTGGGATTTGAAGATGGAATGGTTGAAGAGATGGAAGACTGCGCCCATTACGCCATAGGCATTTCCGGCTCCAAGGCCCAGTATTATATATCCGACCTGGCTTATGCTTGAATAGGCGAGCATCCTCTTGAAATCCTTCTGGCCGAGTGCGGCGAGGGCGCCGACGACAATTGAGATCAGTCCGACCGCCAGCAGTATGCTCATGACTGATTCAGTGAATCCGAAGACCGACGTCACAAGCCTGATCAATGTGTAGACACCGGTCGTCTTTGTAACTATTCCTGCGAGAAGCACTGAAACTCCGCTGGGCGCAGTTGAATATGCGTCAGGCAGCCATCCATGGAACGGGACAAGTCCGCCCTTTATGAAAAGCCCCACGGTAAAGAGTCCGACTGCAAGAACCATTAGGAAGTTCCTGTCACTGGACTTGAGAGCGGCTGCGACTGTCGCAAAGGAAGTGTCGCCGGCAAGCATCAGAAGCAGGCCGATCGAAGCGAGCATCATTATTGTTGCGACTGCCGACATGATTATGTATTTGAAGGCGCCTTCAAGCGCCCATATGTCCCTGTGGAAAGAAATAAGCACGAAGGATGCGACTGCTACGATTTCAAGGAAGACATAGAGTGAGAACAGGTCGTTGACCATGACTATCCCGTTCATGCCTGCGATGCAGAGCAGGAGGATGCTTGCAAAGTCGGCCTTCTGTGTCTGGTCTGTCCCACCGATGGTGCGCCATCCGGAAATAATTGCCGCGAACGAGACGAGTCCTATCGAGATGAGCATTACGACGCCCAGTGCGTCGACTGTAAAGTTCAAACTGAAATTCGAACCGATTCCGGATGGAGGCGCCATGTTCCAGAAGGAAGGGGGCATCATGAATGCCAGACCTGTCTGGGCAATGATTAAAAGCAGGGCGGCAGGGAAGGACAGCTCCCTCATCCCCTTGAGCGGGAGATTCATGACTATTACCGCAAAGAGCGGAATTAAAACCAATAAACTTGCCACGTCCTGTTTCCTTTACCTTAAATTCCTATATCAAGCTAATGCTGAAATAGAGTATTATTACAAGAAGTCCTACCAGGGACCAGATTATATAAGTCGAATATTTCCCTGTATGCTGTTCCTTGATGATATCAGTAAGGTCATATGCCGATTCCACAGTAAGGGTGTCATACAGCCAGTCTACACCTCTGTCGATGCGCCAGGCCAGTGATGCGATGAAACCGGCAATCTTCAATCCGATGTTGTAAGGATCAAGAAGTCCCTTTTCAGCGGCATCGTAAATCTCGGAAAGTCCGGGGGCATGGTGTATGTGATCCGATGCACCGATGGCCTTGCCTGCCTTCCTTACTCCAAAGAGATGGTTTGCATAGGCGGCTGCAAGAGCTACAAGCGTCATGACCACGAGAAATACGCTGTGCGGCCAGCCTGTGTAATTGTGACCTTCAAGCTTGTCCCCTAGAATCGGCTGGATGAGATTGTTCAGCGGAAGCGGGTTGTAAAGCCCGAAGAGGACGCATCCACCTGCAATCACAATCATTGGTATTAGCATCGGCATCGGCGCCTCCTTCACGTTCCTGACTGCCGGGGACTCCTTGCCGAGGTAGGCTGCATGACCGAGCTTGAGGAAGGATGCTGCAGTCAGGAATGAACCGAGCAGTGCTGCGGCATAGAAAATCCAGTGGCGCTCAAGGGCTCCGTCATAAACCAGTTCCTTCGAGAAGAAACCGTTCAAAGGAGGAACTCCGGAGATCGCGGCGGCTGCAATTATGAAGCATGTGAACGTCACAGGCATGTATTTGCCGATGCCACCGAGCCTGGCAAGATCGGTCGTGCCCGTCTGTTTTTCGACCGAACCACCGGTGAGGAAGAGGCAGCTCTTGTACATTGCGTGGTTTATCATGTGGAAAAGTCCGCCGACAATACCTGCGGGGACGGCTGTTCCAATTCCAAGGATCATGTAGCCGACCTGGCTGATCGCGTGGTATGACAGCAGTTTCTTGTAGTCCTTCTGGACAAGCGCCATCATGACTGCGAAGAGTATTGTAAGGGAGCCTATCACCATCATGAGGGTGCTGACCCACGAAAACGCGGTGAGCTGGAACATGTCGAGGGAAATCCTTGCCAGCAGATAGATTCCCAGAAGTTTTTCAAGGGCTGCAGGCAGGAACGCCATGAAGGGCAGGGGGGCGTCAACAGCTGCATCCGGGATCCAGCTGTGGAAAGGCATCGAGCCTGCCTTGGAGATTGCGCCGATCATAATAAGGATAAAGGCCGTGCTGGCAAGAGCAGTATCAAGAGGGATGTTGAGCTTTGAAATTGTCAGGTTGCCCTTGGTGATATAAAAGACGAGGCCGATGCCCAGCATCAGGCAGAGATCAGTCACGCCTGCGATGATGAATGCCTTCACTGCGGTCTTGTAGGCGCCCTTGTGACCAATGATTATCATTCCGAACAGTGTCAGGAGCAGGCCTTCCCAGAAGAAGAGCAAGACGACGAGATTGTCTGCGAGCACGGCGCCGTTGACCATTGCAACCGAGAGGAGCAGATACGCGTAGAACTGGCCGACATGGTTCTTGTTCATCATGAAAGTGGTCGAATACATGCAGATGAGGAAGCTGAATCCTGCGGATGCGAGTATGATGAAGGAGCTGAAGTGGTACAGCCTCATGGAGAATTCAAGTCCGAATCCGACCCATGGATAGCTGAATGAGTGCGTCTTGCCGAATAATGCAATTATGATGAAGAGGTTCAATATTGTCGCAAGCATGGCGATGAATTCCCTGGCGCCGCGGATCCTGCTTGGCACGACAAGTGCCAGCACGCCCGCTATGGCGGGAATTGCGATAAGTGCGAACATCAGTTTCTCAATCATTTTATCATCCCAAGCATCTGCTGGGCCGTATTCTGTACGGGACCGGCAATATAGTTAATGTATAGGCCGCTTATCAAAGAAAGCACGGCGAGCATCGCCACGCTTGTCAGCATAATCGGGGAGTTTTCACCCTTGGAAGGGGTTTTGACTTCGCCCATGAAAATCATTGTGAACAACCTGAAAAGATAGATAAGCGTCAGGAAGGCTCCGAATATGAATGTGAACGCTATGAAGAGCTGACCGCTGCCAACTGCGCCGGTTATAACCATATACTTGCTGAAGAATCCTCCGAAGGGTGGAATTCCCATGACCGAGAAGGCGCAAAGGAGGAAGCTGATGGCGGTTACTGGCATTGTATGGATGAGTCCACCAAGCTTTGTGATGTCCTTCACCTTGGTGTTCTGTTCCACGATGCCCGCACATAGGAAGAGGCCGCCTTTTGCGAGTCCGTGCATCAGGATATATAGGAGTCCGCCGGTAATGGCCAGTTCTCCGCCGACTGCAAGACCGAGGAATATGAAGGCGATCTGGCTGACAGTTGAATATGCGATTATCCTCTTCATGTCGGTTTCAATGAGTGCGGCTCCTGCGGAAACAAGGGCGCTGACCGCAGCTATGAAAGGTATTATCGTGTGCCATACTTCATCGACGGTGAAGGTCGAGATGAAAAGTCTGGCGTAGACATATACACCGATCTTGACAAGTACGGCGGCGTGGAGCAGGGCGGTGACAGGCGACGGAGCAACACCGGCGTCAGGAAGCCATGTATGAAGGGGCAGTGTCGCAGATTTCGAAAGTATACCGAACAATATGAATATCACTGCTATGCTGGAAAGGGGGTTGGTGGCAGTGAGCTTCTCCTTGATCACATCGTAGTCGAATGAACCGGTCTGCTGATATATCATTACGAAGCCCACAAGCATCACGACGGCACCGAACACGGTAACAAGGAATGACTTGTCGGCCTTGAGGACATGGTTCTTCTCCCTGAAGAATCCGATCAGTCTCCATGATGTCAGCGCCGTCAGTTCCCAGAACACATAGAGGAGTATGAGGTTTGCCGAGAAGATGATCCCCATCATCGAGCCGAGGAACATCACGACCATCAGATAATATTCGTTCTGGTTTTCGTAGTGGCTTATATAGTCGAAGGAATAAAAGACGATTATTGCACCTGTCAACGAAGATACAATTGCCATGAATATTGAAAGCATGTCGGCGACGAGGACAAAATTAAAACCAAGCGGGAAGATAAGAGTGATCTTTGAATGCTCGCCTGCGAGCACCGAAGGCATCATCAGCGTTGCGCAGACCAGCGAGGTCAGAACCATTATGAGAGCCGCCAGATTGCGCATCCTGCATGAAATACAACCGAGCAATGGCAGGATCAGCGAGCCTAGCAGCGGTATGAAAATTGCAAGTAAAATCAAAGTATTGTTGTTCATTAATCAGCTTTCAAGATTATATCTCGATCCGGTTGTTCTGCCCTCCCCCTGCCGCTGTCGGACATTTTAATGTCAACGCGGAATCCTTAGAGCAAAATAAAAAAACGTCGTTACTTTAAAATGATTTTAATGTTTGTCAAGAAATATGTCCGAAAAATCAGATAAAAATCACTGTTTCCCTCGGAAAAATCATTGAAAAATCTTTTTGCGGCAATTCAAATGTTATTTTTTTAACGCATGTATTTATAGTATGCGGAACAGGTGCCTTCGCTGCTCACCATGCATGGACCGGCCGGCTTCTCAGGCGTGCATGTCTTTGCAAAGAGCGGACACTGGGAAGGGATGATCTTCCCCTTCAGTACATCTCCGCAGCGGCAGCCTTTGTTTTCAGCCCTGTTTGAAATCCTGATCCCAAAACGCTTTTCCGCGTCAAAGCCATGGTATTCCTTCTTCAATGACAGTCCGCTTGCCGGAATCATTCCAAGCCCGCGCCAGCACGCATCCGAACATTCAAGGTATTTGTAAATGAAGGAAACGGCCCGCTGGTTGCCCTCATATTTGACAACCCTGGAATAATTGTTTTCAACCCTGGCTTCGCCCTTGATTATCTGCTGGAGGATCATTTTTATGCCTGACAGGATGTCGAGAGGTTCGAAACCGGCGATTACACACGGCTTCTGATATTTTTCAACATAAGGTTCATATGCCTTTGCGCCGATGATTGCGCTGACGTGCGCCGGACACAGGAACGAATCTATCTTAAGCTCCTTGTCGGAGGAAAGAGCCTCCATTGCCGGGGGGATCAGCTTGAAGGATGTCAAAATACTCACATTCCTTATTTTCTCGGCGGAAGCCCTTGCGACAATGCTTGTCACCGGCCCGATCGTGGTCTCAAATCCAACGGCAAGGAATACAATTTCAGTCCCGGGGTTTTTCAGGGCAGTTTCAACTGCGGCCTCTGGTGAATAGCATGTCTCGACCTTTGCTCCGGATGAACGTGTCTTGGATAGGCTCGATGAAGTTCCCGGCACATTTATCATGTCCGCAAAAGTGACAATCGTCTTTCCGTCCCCGGCAAGTTCAATTGCGGCGTCGATATATCCTGCCGGCGTGACGCAGACAGGGCATCCGGGACCGCTGACCAGCCTGATCTTTTCAGGAAGTAGGCTTCGGATTGCGAACTTCGCAATTGCCATCGTATGAGTTCCGCATACTTCCATTATGGTGATCTGTCCGGGAAGTTCCGAGGAGAGCTCGTGAATCTGCCTGCTTAACGCATTGGCCGTATCCGAATTCCTGAATTCATCGATGTATTTCATTTTTAACAGTCGCTAGTTGTTAGTCGTCGATCGTCAGTGTCTTCTTACGGAGCGCCGGGCCTCCTCCTTCGCTAAGAAGCTTCGGCGCGACAGGCAAGAACGGCTTTAACATGCCGACCTGACGGGCAACGTTCCTTGGCAGCCATGAATTTGACTTCGTTGGAGTACAAACTTCAGTTTGCCTCTTTTTCCAATATTCATATCATGTTTTTCTTAAGGCCGACCGCCTCGGTTATCTCCCGGAAGAGTTCGAGCTGTATCTTCGCTTCTTTTGCATTGAATTTCTCTATGGCGAAACCGGCATGGATAATAACGTAGTCGCCGACCCGGGGTTTTTCGATCAACGAGAGATTCACATCCCTTTCAATGCCATCAAACTCAGCGGAACCGCTGAGCTTGTCAGAGGCCACCTTTGTCAATTTCATTGGAACAGCTAAACACATGTAAACATTTCCGATTTAAAGCAATTAAAAAATTAAAGGCTCAAGTGCGGATTTTAGCACCTGAGCCTTTAATGTCAAATCAAATCAAGCGTTATTTATCCTCGGGTATCCTCATGCAGTAGAATGAGCGGTACACGAAGGTAAGCGCCACTATGAAGAGGACTCCGCCGATTGCATACTTCGTGGAGGCGTCCTTCATGGAAACTGCGATTTCAACTGCGAGGAGACCGAACAGCGTGGTGAACTTGATGATCGGGTTCATCGCGACTGAGGATGTGTCCTTGAATGGGTCGCCGACAGTGTCGCCGATTACGCAGGCGGCATGGAGATCCGTGCCTTTCTGGCGGAGGTCGACCTCGACGATCTTCTTTGCATTATCCCAGGCACCACCGGCATTGGCCATGAATATGGCCTGGAAAAGACCGAAGAATGCTATGGAGATCAGGTATCCAATAAAGAAGAAGGGATTGAAGAACGCCAGTGAAAGCGCGAAACAGAATATCGCGATGAAGATGTTGAACATCCCCTTCTGCGCATAGATCGTGCAGATCTTCACGACTTCCTTGCTATCCTTGATGGAGGCCGTTTCGGCGTTCAGGTTCATGTTTTCCTTGATATATACGACAGCCCTGTAGGCGCCGGTGACAACGGCCTGTGTGGCCGCTCCGGTGAACCAGTAGATGACTGCGCCGCCCATGAGAAGCCCAAGGATGATTTCAGGCTGTACAAGTGAGAGCTTGCCTATGACTTCGGCGATACCGGCTTTGAGGGCTGCGTCAGAGACGACTGCTGTAGCCTTCTCAGCTCCGGGGATCATTTCACCGACGTTTCCGCCGTGTCTTTCAGCCGCAATACGCGCAAGCATGATGATGATACCGAATATCATCGTTGTTGCTCCAACGACGGCAGTTCCGATGAGAACCGGCTTGGCCGTCGCCTTGAACGTGTTTCCAGCACCGTCATTTCTTTCGAGGTTGAGCTTTGCTCTTTCGAAGTCAGGCTCGAATCCAAAGTCCTTCTTTATCTCTTCCCTGATGCCGGGGATGGATTCTATCCTGCTGAGCTCGTAGACCGACTGAGCGTTGTCGGAGACCGGGCCGAAGCTGTCAACTGCGATCGTGACAGGTCCCATTCCGAGGAAACCGAAAGCTACAAGACCGAATGCAAAGATAGGTGCGGCAAATTCAAATCCCACAGGCATCATGCTGACTACAGCCGGATTGTTTGCAAGCAGTGCGGCGATGAGCATCAGCACCAGCATTGTCAGTCCTTCCCAGAAGGCTGAGAAGTTACCAGCAACGAATCCTGAAAGTATGTTGAGTGATGCGCCACCCTGTTTGGAGGCGGTTACAACTTCCTTGACGTGCTTTGCGTTCGTGCTTGTAAAGACTTTCGTGAACTCGGGTATCAGTGCGCCTGCGATTGTACCGCAGCTGATTATCGTGGAAAGAACCCACCAGAGGTTCGGCTGGGCAACCCCCTTGATCTCGATACTGCCGATCAGGAAGTAGCTTGCAAGATATGTCACGCCGATTGATACGATTGAGGTCAGCCAGACGAGGACGGTGAGGGGATGTTCTGGATCGAACTCCTTCAAGTCCTTCAGCTTCGACGAGAAATATGCTTCGTTGATGAAATATGAGAACATGGATGTCAAGATCATCAATATGCGCATAACAAATAACCAGACGATGAGCTGGGCACAGAGAGTGCTTGTACCGAGGACCAAGGCCAGGAAGGCGATCAAGGCGACGCCAGTGACTCCATAGGTTTCGAAACCATCGGCTGTCGGCCCGACGCTGTCGCCGGCGTTGTCGCCTGTGCAGTCGGCAACGACTCCGGGATTCTTGGGATCATCTTCAGGGAGCTTGAATACTATCTTCATCAGGTCCGAGCCGATGTCGGCGATCTTGGTGAAAATTCCACCGCAGATACGGAGGGCTGATGCGCCGAGGGATTCACCGATTGCAAAGCCTATGAAGCATGCACCGCGGATATCGGAAGGGAGAAGGACAAGAATGCAGATCATGAAGAAAAGCTCGACCGTTACCAGAAGAAGCCCGACACTCATGCCGGAACGCATCGGAATCGCAAGCGCCTGCCAGGGAGTGCCGCGGAGGGAGGCAAAGGCGGAACGGCTGTTCGCGAAAGTGTTGAGACGCATTCCGAACCAGGCGACGCCGTAGGAACCGAGTATTCCGAGTACGGATGCTGCAAGGATGATTATGACGTTCAGCACAACCGTGCCGGTGGACTTGCCTTCGTGTGCCGTAAGAAAACCGAAATAGTAGACCATGCAGATGGCGATCAATACCCAAAGGACCGCCAGGAACTTGCCCTGTTGGGCCAGATAGCTTTTGCAGGTCTCCCAGATGATGTTCGAAACATCGCTCATTGATTTATGGACGGGGAGGTTCCTGGTCTGGACATATTGGACAAGTCCGAACACGAGGCCGATCGCGCACACGACAATGCCGATGAGCATGAGCTGGGTTCCAGTGACGCTTCCGCCCAGGAATTTAACCTGGCTGAGATCAGGAAGCTTAAGTTCCGCCTCGCTCGCTAACAATGTTGATGTTGGACATAATGCCGCAGCAAGAAGCGCCGAGCATCCGAATAACGCTCTCTTCATTCTCATCTTTTATCTGTCTCCTGTAGTTAAAATTATCCTGAAAACTTTTTAAAAAAACAAGCACCGCAAGCTATATGATAAAAGGAGGATTTCAAAGAATAAAAATAAAAAAAACCATGTTTTTTTGTATAAGCGGTAACATTTCAGCACATATATGAGTATTGAATTATGCAGCTGGCTGGATTATTGTTCCAGCCTTTTGAAAATTAAAATCAAGGAGTTTCAGACAATGAGAAGAATAATTTGCATCTGCATGATTATTTGCGCCGCCCGGATTCCGGCTTATGCCGCCGACAAGGAGATTGAAAACGTCCTCCAGGAAAGGGGCACGTTGATTTCCAAGGCCAATGATGAAGCGATCAAGAAACTTGACAAACTCATGATTACAAGGACTAAGAAGGGCGATCTGGACGGCGCGCTGGCGGTCAAGGGGACCATCCAGAAAATAAAAGGCGGAGAAGCTCCAGGTGAAAAGGGCGTCGCCAATGCTGACGTCGACATTGGTGGACTCCCTGGAAATCCTCTGGGCAAAAGCGAAGCATCTGTCAAAAAGGAGATCGAGGCGCGCTATCAGGGCTTCACAAAGGCGCTTGTAACTGACGACGTCAATTCCGCCTACGAATATATGGATCCAAAGATAAGGGAAGGGGCCTCGCCGCAGGTGATCAAGGGCTATTTGAATGTAATGGGCGGCATGTTGAAGCTGGCTCAGGTCCCGAAGGACGGAGCTAAAATCACAAGCGTGAAAATTGGCGTCAGGGAAAACGATGCAAAGGTCGTTCCCGCATTGAAGATAAGAGGTTTGAACTGGGAGGAGCAGAAACCCGGATACTGGGTGCTGCGAAATGGGAAATGGTATCTGGGCGACGAGAAGGAGCTGGAGAATTTCAAGTGATATAAATTCAGCCGCTGAAATTTATTTGCTGTCCAGGATCCTGCGGATTTCCTTTGCGATCACATTTATGCGGTGCGGTTTTGCAAGGAAACCTGCGGCGCCCTGCTTGAGGATGTCATTGACTTCTTCTTCTGAAACATATCCGCTCGAGAGGAGTATTTTCGCCTTCGGATCGATGGCCCTTATCTGGTAGAAGGTGCCGTGTCCGCCCAGCTTCGGCATGATCATGTCAAGGATCACCATGTCTATCTGCTTGGGATTGTTCTTGTAGATTTCAACGGCGTCCAGGCCGTTTTCGGCGAGAATGACGGAATATCCGAGGGTCTGGAGGGCCTCGATCATGAAGTCCCAGATCGCGTCCTGGTCGTCGACCAGCAGGATCGTTTCCGTTCCGCCGGGCAGTTTTTCCTTAGCATTCGGCATGTCCAAGTCCTATATGATTTAATTGCGAACTCTATACTTTGTAATGATGTTTTTCAAATTACCGCTGGAATTCAATGTGATTTTTATTTTTCCGAGTTGTTTTGAATTCACACGGAAAATGTCGAAGAGTTTGAAAAGACAATGGATGAGGAGAAGCCAGGTTGAAAAACAAGGTGTCTGATTGTATCTATGTATCTATATTTGAAGTTTGTAGTTACTAATAGTCTTATAATAGAATTGAGCTTCAAAATAACGGAGGGCGGACTTTCTAGTCCGCCAAATCGCGGGTTGGAAAACCCGCGCTCCTTTGAAGAGGAGATGCCTCGAAATTATTATGAGACGAATAGCCATTTTTGGCTGTGGTTTTTAAAGGCTGAGGAACACACAATATGGACAACAATATTGACAACAGCAGGCCGCAGGAACCACTGCCCCAGCAGGCTCAGGCTCCTTCATACAGCAAGGACATCAGCTCAGCCGACTACAGGGCAGGGGAGCCGACTGTCTGGCAGCAGCTCAAGAAGCTTTTTGTACCAATAGGAATAGTTCTGCTGATCATCATAAAGTTTGGTGCAAAGCTTAAATTCCTCATCATACCGATCGTAAAATTCTTCCCTCTCCTGCTCAAGACCGGAGGGACAATGGTCATCTCGATCTGGTTCTATGCGATGAACTGGGGCTGGAAATTCGCCGTGGGCTTCGTGCTTCTGATGCTTGTCCATGAATGCGGACATCTTCTGGCGGCAAAGCGGGTAGGACTTAAAGTAGGCGCACCGGTATTCATTCCGTTCATGGGCGCATTCATCGCCCTCAAGGATGCGCCTAAGAACGCATGGATCGAAGCGCAGGTCGCGATCGGCGGTCCTCTCCTCGGAGGGATTGGCGCCATAATCTGTTTTGTATTATATATAATGACAGGACAGCCGTTGTTCAGCGCACTTGCATATTTCGGATTCTTCCTCAACCTGTTCAATCTTGCGCCTATAGGCGTACTTGATGGTGGCAGAGTGGTCTCGGCATTATCGTTATGGCTTTGGATAATCGGATTTGTGATCATGGGCTTCCTGATTTACATGAATCCCAACTTCATCCTCTTCCTTATAATCTTCATGTCTCTCCCATACATGTGGACACAGTACAAGAACCGCAAGTCGGATTTCTTCAAAGTCACTCTTGCGCAGAGGCTGCTCCTCACATTCCTATATTTCGGGCTGATTGCCCTGATGGTAGTTGGAATGACATTTTCCCACGTAAGACCGCCCGAAGAACCTCAGGCAGCGGATGAGATTGCGCTGAGCGACAAGTAAACCAGAACGGTTTTGACTTCAGGGCTTAACATTAAACATTCGATAACACGCATTACAGAACTTCTTATTATCTGATTCCCCGTAAACAGGGTGTCGAAATTACAATTTTATAAGTCCCTCCCCGGATTTAGCCCCATTAACCCGGATATCCGGATCCATGCATAGACAACGCAATAACGGATTGAAAATCTTTATAGATTTTATTTCCCGACATTTGAAAAGATTCCATCACAAGGCATATTTGCTCACTTGTTTTTAATCTGTATGACGCAAGGCGACAGGGCAGGGGGCAAGGATTAAGGATATGGAAGAAGTTATCCCGCCGGGCCTTGCAGTTAATTGACAATAATTGAGTTAAGTAAATGCGGGTGTAGCATAACGGTAATGCTCTAGCCTTCCAAGCTAGCTACGTGGGTTCGACTCCCATCACCCGCTCCAATATAAATTTTCGATGAAAATTTATAATGGTGGGGTTCCGGAGCGGTCAAACGGGGCAGACTGTAAATCTGCTAGCTATGCTTTCGGTGGTTCGAATCCACCCCCCACCACCATCCTTCGCTTGCCAGCTTTGCCGGCTCAGCTACGGATGGCACAGCCAGCTATGGAATATGAAACCGGTGGATGAGAATCCGCTTTCAGCAACAGGTTGAGCTGATTGCGAAATAAACGTAAAACTGTTGTTGCGAGAGCGTACCCGTTGGAGTACAAACTTTCAGTACGTATTAAGTAAACGACATAGATTACTTAATACGCACCATTTATTTTGCCAGTGCCGCAGTGTCCTCAGGTGGGGCAAGTCCTATGAAATCGCAGAGTATTTTTGCGGACTCGTCGAGGAAAAGATCATTTGCAGGCTTCTTGTCCTTCTTATATTTGCCATCTATTTTTATGCCTTCCTCCGTGGCAATCTTCTCCCCGTCCTTCTTTTTAACTGCATTTTCCTCGACAACGTCCTCGTCCATGGGATTATCAATCCTCATAAGGGCCCACTGCTGTTCGGAAAGCTTCTTCTCCTCCTTGTACAGCTCCCATCTCTTTTGTTCGTTGAGAGTCACCGACTTCTGCTCCTTTATCTTCCGGAAGCGTTCAATGTTCGAAGAAAGGATCTTGAATCCGACTTCATTCTTCCTGCGCTCGATGGATTTGGCCTCAAGTGCCGGAATGCATTTCTGCATGTCGGAATAAGCTTCGTACTTGACTGGAGTTATCGTGTCCCAGGGAAGTGAATGTTCAAGAAATTCCTCGCCGATGTCCATGCAGTCAGTGTAGGAAGGGAAGGCGATGTCGGGCTTTATGCCCTTGTTCTGCGTGGACTCCCCGTTTATCCTGTAAAACTTCGACGTGGTGATCCTGATCGCCCCTGCAGAACTCTTGAGGCCGTAGTGCCGCAGGAAATTGTCAAGGTCGTAGATTGTCTGCACTGTTCCCTTCCCGTGTGTATGGCTGTCTCCGATCAGTATCCCCCTGCCATAATCCTTTATGGCTCCTGCGAAAATTTCAGCGGCAGAAGCGCTCAGCCGGTTCACCATGACAGCCAGGGGGCCGTCATAGAAGATTCCTTTGTCAGGATCATTTTTAACATCCACGGATCCGTTTGGATTCTTGACCTGCACGACCGGCCCCTTCTTTATGAAAAGTCCAGTCAGCGTTATAGCCTCGAAGAGGCTTCCCCCTCCGTTGGATCTCATGTCCAGGAGGATTCCATCAACTTTATCCTTCTTGAAGCCGGTAATTATTTTCCTGACATCATTTGTCGAACTCTTGAAATCGTTGTTTCCATGGGTGGCCCCCTCGAAATCGAAATAGAAGGATGGCAGCACGAGGACTCCTATTTTCTTTTCCGAGCCGTCCGGCATCTTCATTTTCTTTATTTCGCCTTTCGCCTCCTGCTCGGTAAGCTTTACAGTGTCGCGGGTGAGGGAGATGAGTTCCGGAATCGCATGAATTCCTTTTTCCCCCTTGAGGATTGTCAGCCTGACAACCGTGTCTTTCTTCCCCCTGATCAGATTAACCACCTTGGAAAGGGGCATGTCAACGACATCCACCGGTTCGGCTTCATCCTGGGCGACGGCGATTATCCTGTCATCCGGCTTGAGCCTTCCATCGATGTCCGCAGGACCTCCCTGTATGATGTTTATGATCTTGGTATAGCCGTCCTCCATGGAAAGAGTTGCTCCGATCCCGACTAGTGAAAGCTTCATCTGGATATTGAAATCCTCTACGGTGCGCTGGGACATATAGACTGAATGCGGATCGTAGACGTTCGCGAATGCCGTGAGATATTGTTCAAGGATGTCCGATGAATCATTGTCCTTGAGGTATCTGATGTTGTTTGAGAGCCTTTTGAGCATCCTTTCCTCCGGCGTGCCCCTGTTCCATTTTTCAACGGGCTCCTTTTCGGGCTTGGTCGAGCCAGCCTTGTCCTTGGCCTCCTCCGCTTTTTCCTTTTCCGCGCGTTCCATGAGCCTGAAATAAAGGATGTCGTTCTTGATCTTCAGCCTCCATAGCTCCTTCTGCTCATCCAGGCCGGCGGGCCATTTCTCCTTGCTCCGGTCGACCATGTAGTTCTCATCCACCGTAAAGTCGAGTTTCCCCTTTATCACCTCTTCGGAATATCTGCGGCAGTCCTCGGCCCTTTTCAGGAGATGATCATAGACTTCAAAAGCGAAGGTGACATCGCCATTGAGGAGCATGTCGTCAAGCTCGAGCTTGTATTTTTCGAACCTCTTGATGTCCTCCTGCGTCAGGTAGAGGCGTGACGGATCGAGAGTTTTGAAATATTCATAGAAGAGCTGCTCGGATATCTCGTCGTCGAGGAGATGCTGGCGGTAGTGGTCCTTGACAAAGATGTTTGCCGTTATCCTGGCTATTATCTCCTGGTCCTTGGCGGGTTCAACTGCAAATGATGTCAGGGCCAGGACAAGAAGGACAAGTGTCAGATTTGACAGAAAGTTAAGCGTCGGGATTTTTCTAATCATAAATTCCCTATATTATATTATGGTAAATTGAAAATATGTATTTTGAATCTAACTTTTCAATTGCCGAAGGATTAAAAAACAAAAGGATTACCGGACGGGAGACGGCATGAACATGCTTAAGAAGGCGAAATCATTGAAGAAGATGGAAAAGGGCGCTTACCATTCCGCAGTGAAATCCCTGGAACTCAAGCTGGGGGAATGCCAGCGGGAAGCGCTGAAGGCCGGAATTCCAGTCATAATAGTTTTCGAAGGCTGGGATGCATCCGGCAAAGGCACCCTTATAAACAAGCTCATGATGTCCTTCGATCCCCGCGGCTACAATGTCCATTCCACCCTGGCTCCTACTGAAGAGGAGGAACTGAGGCCTTATCTCTGGCGCTTCTGGATCAGGACCCCCGAGAAAGGGAGGATTGCAATATTTGACAGGAGCTGGTATAGGAGGTTGACCGTCGACAGGGTAGAAAAGAATGTCAGCAGGGAAAAGGTGGAAGGCGCACCCTCCGGCATGAACAATTTTGAAAAGCAGCTCTGTGCGGACGGTGCAGTGATCGTGAAGTTCTTCCTGCACATAAGCAAGAAGGAGCAGAAGCGCAGGTTCAGGAAGCTTCTTTCAAATCCCGCAACCTCATGGCGCGTCTCGAAGGGGGACCTTTCGCGCCACAGGAAATATAAAAAATATTTCAAGGCCTATTCTGAAATGCTCAGGAGGACCGATACCGCGCATGCACCATGGACCATAGTTGAAACGTCCGATCTGCGATCTGCTACCGTTGAAATATTCAGGAGGATCACCGATGCCGTCAGGAAGAAGCTTTCCGCTGCTGCGGAGCTTGGAAGAAGCCGGCCTGACATGTATGTGGGCTGGAAGAGGAAAAACAGTCCTCTTTCCAGAGCGGACCTTTCACTTTCCCTCACCAGGGATGAATATTCTGAAAGGATTGACAAGGCCCAGGACAGGATAAGGGAGCTCGAACACGAGATATACAGCAGGCGGATTCCTCTCCTGGTCGCATATGAAGGCTGGGACGCGGCAGGAAAAGGAGGGAACATAAGAAGACTTGTCCATTCCCTTGATCCGCGGGGTTATGAAGTCGTTCCAATCGCGGCGCCGAACGACATTGAGAAGAAGCACCATTACCTGTGGCGTTTCTGGAACAGGGTCCCAAAGGCCGGGCATATCGCCATATTCGACAGATCCTGGTATGGCAGGATTCTTGTCGAGAAGGTCGAAGGCTTCTGCACCGCCGCAGAAGCAGAAAGGGCGTACGGGGAAATAAACGAGATGGAGCGGCTTCTCCGGGAATCAGGCGCTGTAATTGTCAAGTTCTGGCTTCACATCGACAAGAACGAGCAGCTCAGACGTTTCAAGGAAAGGGAGAAGGCTCCCTGGAAACAGTGGAAAATCACGGAGGAGGACTGGCGGAACAGGAAAAAGTGGGAGAGGTATTTCCCTGCTGTCGAGGAGATGCTCGCCAGGACAAGCACGAAGCATGCGCCATGGACGATCATTGAGGCGAACTGCAAGCTCCACGCACGCGTAAAGGCGATTGAAACGGTGATAGAATCTCTCGAAGAAGTCTTGTAAATAAACAGCCGTATCTGTAAATTCCATCTTTAAATTTAACCGGACTGCAGGCGAAATTGAATATATTGAGCTACAAACCTACCAGAGTCTCGGCCGCTATAATAATCCTAATCATCTGGGCGGGCATATATCTGCCGGGCCTCGGTGGACGGGAAGTCCAGGGCAATGAACCAAAAAGGATGCTGCCAGCCTTGACGATGGTTGAAACAGGCAACTGGCTGACCCCTGAACTCGCCGGCGAGAAATATTACAAAAAACCCCCTCTCATCAACTGGATGATAGCGACATCCTTCATCGTCACCGGGGAAAGAAATGAATTTTCCGCGAGACTTCCAACAACGCTCCTGGTACTATGCTTCGCACTTTGCCTCGTCCTGATGCCGTCCGGCTGGCTGACCTTGGACGGAAGGATCATATCAGCTGTCATCTTCCTGACAACGATTGGGATAGTCGACAAGGGAAGGCTTATAGAAATCGACGGTGCATATGCAAGCATGACCGGAATGGCAGTCCTGACATGGCTCAATCTGCGTTCCTTGAACTCGTCAAAATGGCTTCTTTGGACCATTCCGGGATTCATACTCGGCCTGGGGCTCCTGCTGAAAGGGCCCATAATATTAATTTTCTTCTACTGCGTCGTCTTTTTCGTGCTCAAGAATGAAAAGAAACTGTCGGAGCTCAGGAAGGCGCCGCATTTTACCGGCATTCTCGTAATGGCGCTTGTGTTTTCGACATGGGCTATCTCAGCTTTTCTGGCCAACCAGGGAGAAACTGCCGCAAAGACAGCAGCGGTATCAGTTGAAGAACCGAAGATGAGCAGGGAATGGCTTTCCGACGTTACCGATATCATCTACGGCATGGACAAGTTCAGGCCAGCCTCCTGGGTGGGGAACATTTTCCAGGCTATGACTTATTTCCTGCCATGGCTCCTGTTCATACCTTTCTTCCGCAGGGAAAAATGGATTGCCGATATTCCTGAAACCCAGAGGCTGATGATCAAAAGTCTTTTCTGGGCGCTTGTAGCCGGATTCATAATTACAAGCCTTCCTCCCGGAACCAAAGCCAGATATTATGTGCCGCTGATCCCGGTAGCGGTTATAATGACAGGCTTCATGCTTTCGAATCTGCCGGAGAACAACATGGCGCACAGGATATGGAGGAACATCCTGCTGGGGCTTTCAATCCTCTCAGCGCTTGCACTTGCGGCGGGCATACTGCTGATAAACATGAGATACATTGCATATCTCTATGGATATTTTAACATGAAACCGCCTTCCCCGCTGGAATATATCAATTACCTGCCGACATTTCTCGTAACCGTCCTAACTGTTTCATTCCTGCTGTTTATCTTTTATAATTATAAGCGGGGCGCCCTTCTGGATTCATTGAAGCTTGCCCTGGCGACTGGCGCACTCGTAGTTGTGATAATGCTGCAGGCCTTCTGCTTCATTCTTCCTGTTGCCAGGCAATATGACATGAAGCGTCCTGTTGGAACGGCAATAAACAAATGCGTTCCACCCGGGGAGCCCTTGTATCTTTTCGATTTCGGGGTCATGAACTATGAACCGTTCATATTTTACATAAGGCAGCCTGTCAGATATGTTTTCGGAGATGACAACCTGACGGCCGATGTGAAGCATGTCCTTTTCGAAATGGAATCATACGGCAGGCGGAAAACCGACTACATGATAGCTGCAAGGGGGCCGGTGCCCATATTGGAATTCAGATTCAAGAAGAAAGGCTATTTGATAATTAAATTCGAAAAGCCTCCTCCGTCATTCCCGAAACCGGAAAAGCCCGGACGGCCTGCGCCGTTGACTGGCAATACAAATGCGCCCACAGATTCCGGATCGAGATGATCGGGATTGTCTGCCCGGCCGGAAACCGCATGAGATTCGACTGCAAAAAACATTGCACTGCATTCTCCTGTAAAGTTTGCCTGTATGTTTTGCTTTTGGAGGAAATGAGTGTAAGTTATTCATTTAATTTTTTACAAGCTTTGCTGTTGAAGATTTCAGGGATCAGGCGCCGATCTCGAACGTCGGAACCATGCGACCTGGAATGTCATAAGAAAGAGGATGAGGAATGCCCGGATACTGTAATACCTGCAAGAAACAAGTTGAATTTACCGTCGATTCCGCGACAGGCAAGCAAGCCTGCCAAACCTGCGGCACTGTACTCTCGGTTCCTTCTGTCAGCCAGCTTAATCCCGGCACAGTGATAAATGGATTCCTTGTTGAAAGCAGGCTGGGGCAGGGGGGCATGGGCGTTGTCTACAAGGCCAAACAGCTAAATCTGGAAAGATATGTCGCATTGAAAGTCCTTTCCGATGAACTCTCCCGCGATTCTGAATTCGTCGATCGTTTCTTCAAGGAGGCCCGTTCAGCGGCAAGCCTGAGCCATTCCAACATCGTACAGGTCTATGACGCAGGCAGCACTCTTGACGGGATCTATTATTTCGCGATGGAGCTTATAGAAGGCGAAACCCTGGACACAAGAATAACCCGGGAAGGCGTACTGCCTCCAAAAGATGCCATAGATATAGCGGTCAAGATTGCATCCGCCCTTGATTACGCATGGGAGAGACAGAAGCTCTGCCACGGCGACATAAAGCCTGAAAACATAATATTGAACAGCAGCGGAGGTGCGAAGCTCGCAGACCTCGGTCTTGCAAAATCCCTCCATGACGAAAAAGCCACCAAGGAAGGATTGATGGCAACGCCGTTATACGCGCCGCCCGAGGTTGTCGCCGGAGATGTCCACAGGATCGACTGCCGGTCTGACATGTATTCCTTTGGCGCCACCTTGTACCATATGCTTTCAGGCTCTCCGCCTTTTACGGGCGATGATCCTGATGCTGTCATGAAACGGCATTTAAATGAGAAACCGGTGCCGCTTGCGCACCACAACAAGGATTTGAATCCCCTCCTTTCGAACATTGTAGATCACATGCTCGCTAAAAATCCTGAAAACAGGCCTTCTTCCTGGAAGGAAGTCTGCAAGTCACTTGAGAAGATACATGATGTCGAGAGGAAGGTCTTCCATAAGGTTGCGCCCGGGCCCTCGGCAAGACCAGGACAGCCACAGGCGCATGAGGAGGCATCTCATGATCCGCTGATGAAGATCGTGGCTGCCCTTGTCGCAACAGTTCTTCTTCTCGCCGTCCTGGCAATTGCCGTATTCCTCTTCCTCGACTATAAAAAGAAGAACGGAGGCGGGACACAAAAACCGCCGGCCGCCGCAGTTGACAACGTGAACGATGAATGGCAGAGGATCAAGACGGAGATAAACCGTTGCGACCCCGAACTCGGAATAGAGCTGATTCAGAATTTCGTCAGGAAATATCCGACAAAGGTTCCTGCTGATGCCGACAAGCTCCTGCAGGGGCTCAAACAGAAGCTTGTCTCCTTGCAGGAGGAGAAGAAGGCGCACGAGAAGAAATTCCTCGACCTGCAGAAGGAGGTCACGGACCTCCTTGGGATACTGTCCTCAACCGACTTTTCAAAGGAGCAGAAGCCGAAGCTTGAGGAAATCAGCAGGAGGATTGAGGCCGCGCTGGATTTCATTACGAAAAACAAGGAGTTCCAGCTCTCCAAGGAAAGCAAGGACACGCTCAACCAGGGATTCCTCAAGATATCCGACATCCTCATAAAGCAGAAGCTTGAGGATGAAAAGAAGATCAGGGAGGAGGAGGCCAGGAAGGAGAAGGAGAGGATTGAACAGGAGAAGAGGAAACTCGCTGAAGAGGAGAAGCTGAGGCAGGACAGGCTTTCAATGAACCATCTCGTCGATGGATATTACCTTGCGATCAGCAACTTCGAGGCGTACTACCTGAAGAAGAAGGACGCTGCTTATCTCAAGGAGCTGCTGGACGCCTGGCTTGAAGAGAACAAAAAAGGCGTAATCCCTGAAAACCTCCTTTCCAAATGCGAATTCATCAAGGCCACTGTCGTCCCCAGCGAACCGGGGCTTTACAGCATCTTCGAAAAGAACGAGGGCGCCCTGCGCGGAAAACCGCTCCCCGGCAACATAAAGGACACTTCCGGATACGATGTCGACCGTGTGGCAGAAAGATCGTTCAAGCTCATGACAAGCATGGGGAAGGGGAAGTTCGGCAAGAACATCTCATGGGATCAGTTGAACAACGATATCATACTCCAGATCCTGAACCAGCGGATACTGAATCCTGACTCCGGAGTAAAACTGGGCAAGCAGGAGCAATCAATAATATTGACCTTCCATCTCCTGAACGGAATGCACGCCCAGTTTTCCGAAATGTTGAAGAATTCAGGGACCGTTTACACAGCCCAGGAAAAGAAAAAATGGGAATCCGTTTCAGAGGATTTCCAGAAAGCTCCTGACGAACGCAAGGCCATTGATCTCTGGAGGGAGTTCACAAGCCTGATGAAGGAGGGGAAGGTACAGGAGGCCTCCCAGTACCTGATAGACATCAACAACAGCTGCAAGAACACTGAATTCTACAAGAGGTACTCGGAGGAAATAGCAAGGCAGCTTTCCAATCTCCAGTCATACCTCCCGGATCTCCAGGCAATTGCATTCCTGGAAAATGCAGGCAGGGACATCAAGGCCAATAATTTCACAGGCGCCCTTTCCAAGGTCATGACCGCCTATGCCAGGTGCGGCGGCATGAAGAACCTCCGCCAGTCGATAAAGGACCAGATCCAGGGCATGCAGACGCAGTGCCTCAATTCACTTTCCACATCAACGAACATCAAGAATATTTCCGATAACAGGATACCTTTCTACTACTGGGAGGTGGAGAGTCCGGGCGATTCGTGGATCTACGAACAGGTGGTGAAGAACAGCGGCAAGGTAAACCAGGACAAGCTCCTGGCGTCGATGGAAATAGGCAGCTGTCTTGATATTGGCAACTGGTCGCAGGCGCATCAGATATCGAATTCGGGCAGGAACCTGGGGATCGACAAGCTGATCGCCCCGCGGGGCAATCTCGCCTTCTGGTCGCCTTCATTCATTTTCGCACAGGGACTCGTCTACATGAACTACAATGACTGGGAATCCCAGTCTTCCGCACTTTCCGGACTTCAGGCGATGTGCGAGCATTTCAAACAGAATCCAATGGGGCCGATGGATACGCTGACATCCAACCTCGCAATTGAATATGCGCTTATGCTGCATATGCCTGTAAAGGCTTCAGACATTGCTGCAGGCTACCAGTACAACATGCAGAGGCCTGATCGCGAAGTGAGGATCGCCCTTCTTCAAATACTTCTGAACCTGCAGCTCAAACAGGACGAGTTTCCGAAGTCGGTCAAGAAATATTCCGAGCAGTTCAAGCAGTATCAGGAGGCCGTGAACGACTTCAACTGGTGCCGCATGGCAATGTGGATGCTCGATGAATCAAGGACCTTGGACCCCAAACGCATCCAGTTCCTCAAGGATTCGAAATGCATCGCGCCCGACATTACAGCCAGGATACTTTCCTCGGCGGTGGCGAAAGCCCATGCTTCCGGCCCGGGATTCGGCTCGGACAGGGAGATATATCCTTTCCTTGAGGCGAGAGTCAGCGGGAACCTGGTTTCCGGCGAGCTGTGGAGGAATATAAGCATACTGAAAATCGCCCGTTCACATTCCGCCGCGGAAATGCTAAGGCAGACAGGGGAAATCCTGAACGACGGAAGGTTCTGCTCCATTGGATTCTATCCAAAGCTTTGCATGATAAGAAGCGGACTTGAAGTTGCCACCGGCAGGACAACGCCCCAGGAGGCCTCGAAAAGGTTGAAGTTCCTTCTTGACTCCTCCGGAGTGGCATCGGATTCGGACAAGAAGTCGGTTGAAGTCATTTTGTCCGACAAGCCGGTGGAGCTTGTTTCGAAATTCATGTCGGAAAACAGGACTGCTTCCGCCTTCTGGTGTGGAATCCTCGGAATTATGACGCACAAGAAGGATGGTCCCAAGGTGTCTGCGATCTATAAGGCAATAGAGGAAAACATCCAGTTGCTGACATGGGAGGAAAGACTTCTCCTCAAAGTAGTTTCAGACTGATCACTAAAATCCAGGTTGTTGCTGACATGGCTAAAATACTTATTGTCGATGATGAACTGACGATTATCGAGGTGCTGAAAAAGCTTCTCGCCAAATCAGGCTATGCGGTTTCCACCTGTCTTGATGGGAACGAGGCACTTGACAAGCTCAAGGAGGAAGTCTTCGACCTCATGATAACCGATGTCAGGCTCCCGGGCATCGATGGTATAACGCTTCTTCAGCACGGCCGTGAACTGCAGTCCCACATGGCCGTAATCGTCATGACCGCCTATTCCGATGTCGAACCGGCTGTTGCGGCAATGAAAAACGGGGCTTTCGACTATGTGATAAAGCCCTTCAACTTTGAAGAGCTCATGATAACGATCCAGCGGGCCCTTTCATACGAGATGGCCCTTGCGGAAAATGAAGTCCTGAGGACGACCCTCACCGCCAACTACCATTTCAACATGATAGTCGGCGACAGCGAGCCCATGCTGAAAGTCTACAGGCTTATTGAAAAAGTCGCAAAGACAAACAGCACAGTCCTGGTACTCGGTGAAAGCGGCACTGGAAAAGAACTCGTCGCCAAGGCGCTCCATATCTCAAGCCCGCGCCATGACGGGGCATTCGTGGTGGTGAATTGTGCCGCTATGCCTGAGACGCTTCTCGAATCGGAGCTTTTCGGTTATGTGAAAGGCGCCTTTACCGGAGCCAATACAAACAAGAAAGGGCTTTTTGAGACGGGCAGCAGCGGAACGATCTTCCTCGATGAGATCAGCGCAATACCCCTCAACATGCAGGTGAAGCTCCTGCGCGTGCTGCAGGAAAAGGAAATAAGGAGGGTAGGGGGCACGGAAAACATTCCCGTGGACATCAGGGTAGTCGCTGCTTCGAATGAAAACCTCGAGGAGAAGATAAAAAGGAATGAATTCCGCGACGACCTTTATTACAGGCTGAGCGTAATCCCGATTGAAATACCTCCGCTCAGGGACAGGATCGAGGATGTTCCGCTCCTCGTCGGCCATTTCCTCGAACAGTATGAGAAGGAGAACAAACAGGCGGTTGGCATATCCCAGGAGGCGATAACGGCATTTCTCTCATACAGATGGCCGGGCAATGTCCGCGAACTTGAAAACATCCTCAAGAGGGTTGCTACCCTATGCGAGGACAGGATGATCCAGATGTCGGACCTGCCTGAATCCATAGCAGGCGCAGTGCGGGACCGGGACAAGCAGGAAAGGAAAAATTCCGGCAGGAATGAAAACGGCCGGAGCACTTCAAGAATATTCAAAAAGAACATTAACAAAGCAAGAAAAGGTTTCAACGATGAAAAAAAATAGGATTTTAAACTGGTTCGCCCCTCTCCTCCTGATCATATCGCTCTGCAGCTGTGACACGACGGACTTCGGAAGCAAGAAAAAGGAGCCGGTATATGTGCTGACACTCAATGATATTGTGAAATACCCGAGAGCCCAGAGCATTGAAAAGGAAGTGCCGACCTATGCAGGCAGGACCATATGGATAAATACGAATGCATATCTCCATTCACGCAATATCATGGACATCGAAATGATCCCTTCCGCCCAGAAAAAAGGCTTCTACGACCTCCAGGTCAAGCTGGACTATCACGGAAAACTCGCATGGCTGCAGCTCAGCGTGAGCCATGCCTATGGCGAAGTCGGCCTCCTTGTCGACGGTGTCTTCTACCGTGCAATAACACCGGACAGGATAGCAAGCGAATACGAGGATACGGTGATTATCAGAGGCCAGTTTGATCCTGTGACTGCAAAGTCCCTGAAAGACAACGCGAAGTTGAATTACAGGATATTCAACGGCGAACCCAAGGACGAACCGTTCTCCTTCTGAAACATTTACACACATGACATCGCCCCAGACGCTTGAAAATCTCTTCTTTGAAGCCGCTGATTCGGACAGCCAGGAAACGCTTGATGCGCTTTTGTCCGGTTTGGCGGCGCTGCCCGGGCTCGTTTCTGGAGATGCCCCGGAACATATAAGCCTCCTGCTTGAACACTGGGGTGACTCAGTGGAGGATTCGATCCGGAAATCCCTTTTCTCCTACCGGCTTTGCGAACTCGCCCCGCCTGATTCCCAGATGCTGAGAAATACCCTGTACAAGGCGCTGAAGAAGACCATCCCGCAGGATGTGTCAAGAAATGCCGCCGCATCCGCCCTTGGGCTGAAGGATCCGGAATCTGCGCCAGCGACCATCGCATTGAAGTTCCGCAGGCTGCAACTGCTCAAGGAGGGGCTTTGTTTCTTTTCGGAAAAGGAGAACAAGTGGGGAATCGTCACATCCATCGATCCGCTCACAGGGGCAATCCACGTCAAGGATGCGCCCGCAGGCAAGAAGGCCTATCCTGTTTCACTGGGCAAGCTCCTCTCGGAATTCATTCCCTTTAAAGACGGGAATGAAATGTTGAAAGGACTGGCTTCTTCCGCCAAGAATGGAAAAACAGACCGCGGCGAATGGATTGCACTCCTGAACAAACATACACTTCTCCCGCTGTCCGAAGCGCAAATCGACAAGATAGCATTTTTCACCCTCCTGCCTGATGTATTGACTCTCGACCAGTTCAATACATGGTGGAAGGCGGCGGAAGCAGCTGGAGCAAATACTGCTGAAAAGGACATTTCATCGGCAAGGAACATCAAGGAACTCCACACAATCCTTTCCGGCATGATCGCGAAATCCATGAAGATCGGCCTGCTGACGGAGTCCGAAAGGAAAAAAATTGGGGAATGCCTATCAAAGCTGAAAGAAACCCCCGGGATGCAGGAGCAGATTCTTTTTGCAGAAACCCTTTCACTTCTGATTTCCGTAGGATGCAAGCCCCAGGACATCTCCGGAATCACCGTCAATCTCAAAGGCAGGGTTTCCTTCTGGCCTGAAAAGCTTGAGAATGCATCCCGTGAAAAACTCGCCTTATGGGATGAGATACCATATGAGCACATTCCAAACCTGCTTGAAATAACAGCCGCCGTCTTTTCAAAGGAATACATCGGCTCATTGATGATGAAACTGCCTTACAGGGCCATGAATGCCTCGACCGGCCCGATGGAATACGCAAAACTTGGCAGATTGGAGAACCTCACGGCAGACCTCCTGCTGCATATGTGGAAGAACAGGAACTCTGTCCCCGGGAACATTCTGTCAAAATTGACATTCAGGAACATCTTCCATGCATTGTCGGACAACGAGGAGATGTCATGGCCATCATCGATAAAGGAGCTTAAGAAGATTCTTATCGAAAACCAGGAGCTGCAGAAATATCTCCTCGAACTACATTCGGAGAATGAGGAAGGGATATTTGAGGCGATAAGGATCAATAAAGCGTTGTCGCAATATGAAATACAGAGCCTTCTGGCGAAAATGTCGAGGCTTTCCCCTGACTTCAAGAAATTCCTTGAGAAGAATCAGGGCAGGGGGGCTGTAAACATACAGAAAACAGACAAGTCGGCTGATACCCCTATTCCCGTGACATCAATGAAGTCCTATAATCAAAGGATAAAGGAATTCGAGGACATAATCAACAAGCATCTCCCGGAGAATACAGCTGCTATCTCACATGCCAGGGGATTTGGTGATTTAAGGGAGAACGCAGAATATTCAGCTGCAAAGGAAAGACAGCGTTTCCTTAACCGTAGGAAGGCGGAGCTTGAACAGGATCTGGCGAATGTAATACCTTTCAACTTTGAAAAGATTGAATCATCGGAGTTTGCAAGGATTGGTACAACGGTCGTCCTTGACATAAACGGAACCATGGAAACTTACCATATAGTAGGGCTATGGGACTCTGATCCTGAAAGAAACATGCTTTCCAGCGATTCTAGATTCTCAAAGGCGGTCGTCTCCAAAAGGACAGGCGACCCGGTGATTCTTCCAGACGGCAATACTGCAAAAGTTATTTCCATCAAATCATTGCCGGAGGATATTATCGGCGAGCTTAATAATGAGCATATGCATAATTGACAAGTTATTAACACCCGAAATCATTAATAGTCATAACATCTTCATTGAATTACTGATAAGCCAAGCACTGTACCCTTTGCCTGAGGCTGAACGACTTAACATAATGTATATTATGCGACGTTGCGGAAGTGACCAGGCCGGAAAGGACCTACGGCCTTTTATCCGGCCTGGTCACTTCACTTTAACCGATACTATGACATACATTGTTATTTTCTTCTCAGAATCATCGGAAGGCATAAACCATTGAAAAAACTCAAAAGCATTAAGGAAACCTGATTTCTTCTTTTCCTGCTTATCAAGGTTGATCGATGCCAGGCATGTAGTAGCTTCATTTTTTGTAATCAATGTAGAATTCATAGAAACAATATCCTTTTGGTTAGATCCTTTCTGAACAGAATTTTCTAACTTAAATTCAACGTTCCAAATCTTTTCTTTAGAATCAAAAAAAGGTTCAACGTCAATCTTTAAACCAGTTTGAAACTGATTATATCCAGTCTTATAAATAGAACTTTGACCACCAACAGGAACGGCATCAAATATTTCCCTGTCCTCAGAAAACCCTAGAGTTATATTTGATTTCTTGCCAGAAACACAGGAAAGAGTATTATTGTAAATTTCCTTAAAATCCCTTACTGAAAAATCAGTCTTCACATCAAACGATACCTTGGAACCCTCAAAAAAATCCTTTACATCAAATTTCCCACCCTTAAAAGTGTCAAAATCCAAATCTTTCATTTTAATAGTTGGATTAACCCCTATTCCAAAATTCTTTCCCTTATCAAATGATACCTGGAATATATAAAAATAAACTTCACATGCATTCATCTTCTTTACCAAATCAATAGCCTCTGAAACATTCTTAACTTCTCTTTCATTTCCATGTATGACAACCTTGTCCCCTACTGTATCAGTCTTATCACCAAACTGCTTTGAAATATCCTTTATCCCAAATGTTTCACGGACATCATAAACTATTGTTTTACCACCAAAAAAGTAAATATCATCCTTGACCACATAATCACAGTTAAGGATCCATGAAAGAGTTTTAAGAAGCTTCTCGAGACTGTCAGTCTTTATACGAAGATTAAGCTTTTTCGTCTTGAATTCCTCAGAAACAACTATGTTAATCCCATAGTCTTCTGCAATCACCTGGAGAACTTCACTTGCAAGAACATCATCAAAAAAATACTCATTCTCTGATAACTCCGAGGTGGCTGCATTTGAAACGCTTACCAGAAGCGTCAGTGCAATAAACAAAATCCTTGTCAATTTTTTCAATTTGATACCCCTTATATAGTTCCCCTACCCTAATAGAAATTCCATTAGAATATTTTATCAACTTGTCAGTTCTAAGCTTGACTTTAATTTCCTCTGTCTTTTCCTTCTGATCCTTCTTTTCAACTGGAGCACTCAATGGTTTTTCAGACTTTGAAACAACATTATTTTCAGCTACTGCTTTGCTTTTATCAATATTTTCATTCTTATATTTTACCTGAATGGGAGCCATTGCCATCTTTAAATAAGCCTTGAAACAAAAGAAAACACCCAATATAAGACATGTAAAAAAAATCAATGTCATCTTAAATTGCCTAAAAAACTTTCTAAGTCCTACCCAGATAGACTGATTATAATCCGTGGACGATTGAGTCTTATCATTCACAAAGTTCCTGCCGACAACCCTTGAATTAGAAAAAGAATTATAACACCTGAAAATTTCCTTTTTTGAAGGAATAAAAAACCTGTCGGCCGCTGATTTTTCCCCGAACTCGAACCCCTCCACTATAAAGAACTGGACAGGCCATTTAAGCCCCGTAAACCACCTTGAATTGACAATATTTGTGTATTTTGAATTACGTACAACATACAAATATTGAATTCCCCTTTTAATGAACGAATCAAGATCCTGATAAGAATGAGAAACAAGGAAAATATCCTGTTTGAAATGCCCATGTTGACGAGACACGCTAAGAAGTTTTTTACGAAGATCCACATTCTTTTCCGACTTATCAAGATAATCAGTAGATGAAAAATATTCGTAAATCTCATCAAAAATTATGACTGAATTTTCCTTAACGTGCTCCCAGAAAGATTTTATGTTCTTATCGGAAATTATATTTTCCTTGAAATGCCTGAAGAACATAGGATTCTTCCTTTGGAATTCACGAAGACTGAAAAAAGATGTATCCATGAAAATATGTATCCTGGACATAAGCTCCGAATGCTCGAAAAGATTCCTGGACATATACCGAACAAGATAATCCGGATTGATAGGAAGATTTGTAAACACATGCCTTTTCGAATCGTTCAGGACAGGAAATATTATTTCCTTGACACAATAATAAGTCTTGCCAGCCCTCTGTTTGCCTGTAATAACTGATAACATCTTTCAGCCCCTGCTAAGTTACATTTACCCCTTTTAAACTGCGAATATGACATCCCTTGTCTCTGCTTTCCTGTAGTTGTATTCAACATCAAAACACCTTGAATCTTAAAACTACTTTAAGGACAAAAATAGATATGAAAAGCATTACAGAATAAGAAAAAATAAATAATGCGAAATCCAATGACTCGGATACTGGAATGAAATGATTTGCATACATCAAATAATCAGAGGCATAATCAAATATTGAAAATGTATGTTCAAAACCTGTTACCTTAGGAAACAATTCCGAAAGTAGACCAAGTACCTTGTTTAAAAGATAAATTCCAAAGCTTGATAAAAATTCAAAAAGACTTTTGAAAAACAATGATATTAGAGTAAGAACAAAACCAGTTGCAATAGCTAAAAGGCTCATATGCTTCCCAGCTACAGAAGCAATTAAAGCAAGAAGTTTTCCAACCCAGCCAAACAATGATCCCCCGCCAGCCATATCACACCTTCAACAGTAAAAATGTTATGGAAATTAACGAATAACATGCAAAAATAGCACATCCGAAAGATAAAAATCTTCTCGCATAAATCCTTACATCATCAACCCCCTGAGGAAAACTATTAAAATCCAAACTAATATTTCCTATCAAATTCCCTACCCAAGGAAGATCACTAAGAATAAAAACCTTTACAGGAGGCTTTGAATATCCATCGCCAAAACCTATTCTTAATTTTTCTATTTCATCCCTCATTTTTTGGAACATGTCAACGCGAAAACTTTCAGGATTTACAGCTTCTTCTTGTAAATCCTGAAATTCATCCGGCATTTGAAATTGCCTTTCTTCAATAATAGGCTGTAAAACTTCAGGAGCATTTCCCGAATCATCTACAAGCTTTTCAAGTATATCGTCAAGTCTATCAACAATTGTGTCAAGCCTTTCATTCACACCAATAAAACCAGCAGTAACAGCATCTTTAAGCGAATTTATAGCAGGAACATCATCGTCTGTATCAATACCGTCATTTTCAACACCTTCTGCAAAAACCGCTGTAACAGTCCAATCAGAGCCAGGCATCACAATTTGATTGATTGCAACAGTTTCATCTTGTAATAAATTTTCGGCAGATTGCCATTTAACAAAATGACATCCCGCAGGAATTATAGGAGATATGTCTACAACAGTAAAAGGAGCATAATTTCCCGATCCGTTCCCGCCTGCTACATTCAAATTAAATGTATCAGGTGGAACAATATTCAATGTATAAATTTCAATCGATCCAGAATAATCAGAGAAAACCCAATTTAACCATGTTGCAAATGTAGTATCATATTGACCGCTTATATTGTCATTTGTTATTATGACTTCTCCACCTCCCCAAATTCCATTTGTATTGTAAGGCAAACCAATATAATTAGAACGTGCTCCCCAGTTTCCTGCAGGTGCCACATACATATAAATAACCTGTGTTGAAATATTCTTTATTTTAAACGGTAATGGAATATGAGGAAAGCTACATGCAGGAGGTTCACCAGGAGAAAAATTATACGTGTTGTATAATTGCCAGTCTTGAGCTTTCGACATCGAACAAAAGGCCGTAATTATCACAAAAATAAATATTATTTTCCCTATTGAATTCACTTGCATTGCTCCACAAAAAATTTGTATATGAAGATTCCCAGAAAGAAACAAAAAAGCATCTGGATAACGCCTATTTGCTGGATAAGAAAAGAATTATCACCAGTCTGCAAATTCAGAAGATTTTCGTTTACAACCCTAAGCTGATCCAGAATATTCAGCAAAGCATCTAATTGATCTTGATTCATAATCCACCCCTTTAAAAACAGGGGAGAGGTTTGACCCCCTCCCCTACTCCGTCAAGCTTTCTTTTTGAACAGCAAACCGGAGATCAAGTTCCAAACGAAGAAAATCGCAGGAACTACGATGCAAGCGACCAGAAGACTTGCGATAATTATAAGTAGTGGACTTACAATCTCGCTGGGATTGAAAACAAGTGCTTCAAGACCCGTCTTAGTGTTGTCAATCGTAAGGAATGCAGCTTCTGCATTCTGTCCGATAACAGCAACCATGGCCACAAGAGTCATAACTAAATATTTTACATATTTCATTGTCAGTGCTCCCAATGGATATTTTTTTCTTCTCCACCCCCGAGAACAAGAATTATGGCCTTCATTATGTTTGCAACCATGTGAATGAAGAACCCAATCCCTACTCCCGCCAATATTACGACTATGTGATCAATCATAGCTATAATTCCTTAATTAAAAACCCTGCTGAAAGGGGTATCCTATACAACAGGGAACCCGAAGGTTTTTAATTTTTCCCCTATTAGACTTTAAACCCCTTCTTCTCAAAAAACTCTTTCAATGAATCCCTGCAAGACTTACAAATTCTCATTTGAACACAACCATTAGATATAATTTTCATGTCATCTTTTTTGTTTGTGCAACATTGACAAATCCTAACATCCCTAGGATATGACCTAACATTAAAAAAACTTGGGTTTTCAACCGAACGAATATGTAAAAATTGTCCTAAAGTCATATTTAACCCCTTATTTAAAAAGTTCTTTTTGTATCAGCAATCCTTTCCATCTCATTCTTGAACAATCCCCATTGCACAGTAAAATATTTCTTAAATACATCCCTTGGCTGATGAAAAAATTCAACTTCGATAAGTTGCTTCCGCAATCTATGTCTAATCTGCTTATCACAGATTGCAAAAAATGCCTGGATACCTTCATGAAGAATAAAATATTCTGCAAGCTTTGTGAAAGTATTCTTTTTTGCAAAATAAAATTTCTCGTTATATGAAAGATTTCTGAAAGGATTATTCTTATCGTCATAATACCATGAAGAAAGCCAGTAAAAACCAGTTCTAATCTCAGATTCAACACGCCACCATGAACCACCAATTTTAATATCAAACGACTCTTTTTGTTCCAAAGACTTATCATATATTCTCGTAAACTTATCTGATTTCTTTGATCCAAGATATACACTTTGCGCTCCTGTATCCTTACCCCAATAAACTGAATGTTTTCTCACATACTTATCACAAAAAGCCAACGGATTAACTTCCCTTCCATAATCGATAGCAACATCAATTCTAGACACATTGCATGAAATAAGCCTTCTTTTCCCGAGCATCTGTAAAAGTAAACAAATCTCATTCAGTTTGAGACTCGAGGGATTGAATTCAATTCTTAACTTCGAATCGGATTCAATCCCCCGACCCCAGCTTACAAAACAGTTATTGTACTTGACATTGAACTCGAATATTTTTGTTTCGCTGAACTCTTTTTGGCATCCATCCAATAATGAGTATAAAATCTTGTAAAAGTTTTTCGAATATAAATCATTTTTATGTAAGCTTGGGATCTCAAAAACCAGAGCCAACTTATCAATACTCAAAACTGGCTCGGTATCAATTTGAATACTTTTACCCGCTGTTAGACAGGGGGTAAAAGCCATAGCCTATACCTTTCTTTCTTCAATTTTTACAATCACCTGGGGAACGGCAACAGCCATTACACGCTTGAAAAGATAAGTAGTCTCCATCTTCGATTCGACCTGGATATTCACCTTTGAACCCACAGGAGGCAGCACTGGAAGCGAACAAGGGGCATTTATAGCCCCACCTTCATAGTCTACAGTGACATACTTTGAAATTTGACCCTGCTCGTTTTTCTTAGGATCACCGATTCTTGAAACTGTCCCAGACACTAAAATCATTGATTTCATCGTTCACACCCCTTTTTTTGAAGTTTTTCTAACTTTGTTATGTAAGATGATTAATCTTACATTTCATAGATAATCTAACAATACTAAGATTTAATTTCAATCTTCACGTATTGATTTTGTCCATAAACATCTTATAATGAAGATAAAACATATCTTAGAAGTGTAATATGAATGACTATAAAAAATGGTTTACAGATTCATGGAACGAAAGCTGTGGACTTGTCAGCCCTAAAAAAATCAGCACTCTTTTAGGTCTTTCAGGAGGATCAGCATCTGTTTTACCAATATGGGAAAAGAAAAAATTCAAAATCTACAGATATTCACCAAAAAGCAGACCATTACTTGCATGGAAAGACTACCTAACAGAAGAACAAGACAGAAGAGACAAGATTAACGGTAAAGCTTCAAAAACAGCCCTTTCCATTGAATCTGAGGGCATCACAGAGAATGACAATAAAGCCTAAGATTTCTTTTTATGTCCAAAGTCAAAATACCCAACTTTCCAAATTTCCCTGTTAAAACTGGAAAAAACCTTCACAGAAACACGTCAAATTTCAATTTTTAAGAGGCAATCCATATCCCAATACCCCCTATTTTACAACTTCATGCCAACAAATATTTTCATCAATCGCCAAAAACTTAAAAAAATATTTAGCCTCATTTTAGCTTTTTCGGGATCAGCTGCAGAACCAGGAGCCTGACGGCCAGCCGAAAATCAGTTACTACATAATAAAAGCAACGATCGCATAATATCGTTATGCCTTTTCCAATTTATGAAAGAAGAATCAGGGAGGAGAAAAGACATAAGCTATCCATTATGCGACGTTGCCAGCCTGGCGGCTTTAATCTATTAATGCTTCTATATGGTTAACATAATCTATAATATTTATATTAATCATTCCCCTATCCTTTTGACTTTTATACTTGCCTTTATTTCTTCTGGTATCAAATTAATCAATCACATTATTTATGTTCATCTTAACTGAATAATTTATTATCATGCCTTTAAGCTGGAATGAAATCAATAAAAGAGCAATTGAGTTTTCCAACGAGTGGAAAGAAGTCAACTGCGAACGGTCGGAAGCTAAATCCTTTTGGGATTCCTTCTTCAATGTCTTCGGAATATCCCGCAAACGTATCGCAACCTTTGAAGAACCTGTAAAGCTAATTGGCGATAAACATGGTTTTATCGACTTGTTTTGGAAAGGCACTCTTTTAGTTGAACATAAATCAAAGGGGAAAGACCTTAATAAGGCTTATTCTCAGGCTTTAGATTATTTCTCTGGCCTCAAGGAATATGAACTTCCCAAATATGTCCTTGTATCTGATTTTGAAAGATTGCGCCTTTACGATCTTGAAGATGGCTCCGAGAGCGAGTTCAACCTCTCTCAGCTTCATGCAAATATTCATCTTTTCGGATTTATCGCAGGTTACAGGAAGCAAACCTATAAAGATGAGGATCCTGTCAATATAAAGGCCGCAGAATTGATGGGACGGCTCCATGACAAACTACTTGAATCCGGCTACTCTGGACATCAGCTTGAACTCTTTCTTGTCAGGATACTTTTCTGTCTTTTTGCCGATGATACTGGGATATTCGAAAAAGGTACTTTTGCTGAATATGTAGAGCAGATGACCCCCGACGGTTCGGATACTGGCTCAAAGCTCGCACATCTTTTCCAGGTCTTAAACACCCAGGAAGCACAACGACATAAGACACTTGACGAAAGACTTGCTCAATTCAGGTATATTAACGGGAAACTATTTGAAGAACCCCTTCCCCTCGCCTCGTTTGACTCCTCAATGAGAAACTCTTTCCTGGAATGCTGCTATTTCAACTGGAGCAAGATATCGCCGGCAATATTCGGTTCCCTTTTCCAGTCCGTTATGGATCCGGAGAAAAGAAGGAATATTGGCGCTCATTACACTTCTGAAAAGAATATTCTCAAGGTCATAAAACCTCTCTTCCTTGATGAGCTCCAGTCTGAATTCGATGGAATTAAGAACGTCAAGACAAAGCTTCGCGTTTTTCATGATAAGATTGCATCTCTGAAATTCTTCGATCCTGCCTGCGGCTGTGGAAATTTCCTTGTAATAACCTACAGGGAGCTGCGGCTTCTCGAAATCGAGATACTCAAGGTCCTCCACAAACATGGCGACATCCTCGATATAAAATATTTCTCCAAGATTGACGTCGATTCGTTTTACGGAATTGAAATCGAGGAGTTCCCTGCAAGGGTTGCGGAAGTCGCAATGTGGCTGATGGACCATCAGATGAACATTAAATTGTCTGAAGCTGTCGGCGACTACTTTGTCCGTCTTCCGCTCCAGAAGTCTGCGAACATCGCAAACGCGAACGCCCTCCAGCTTGATTGGAACAGCTTTATGCACGGGGATTATTTCGACGTGTCCGCCAATGTGGTGAACGTCGGCATTGTCAAAGAGCCTCGCGCACATTATGACACCATCAACGTACTTGCCAAAAAGCTCAACGTCGTGGATGAAAAGGAAATCCAAAGCCAGCAGGACATGCATGGCATGAAATTCGATTATATTCTAGGGAATCCTCCCTTCATTGGCAAACATCTGCGAAATTCGCAGCAGGACTCCGACATGGACTTGGTTTTTCAGAGCATGAAAAATCACAAGTCCCTCGACTACGTCACGTGCTGGTATCTTAAGGCCGCCCAATATATACAGGACACAAAAACCAAAGTGGCATTTGTCTCCACCAATTCTATTTCGCAGGGTGAACAGCCGGGGATATTATGGAATGAACTCTATCATAAATATCATATCAAGATTCATTTTGGACATAGAACGTTCAGATGGAACAACGAGGCAAGGGGAATGGCCCATGTTTATGTCGTAATAATAGGCTTCGCGAATTATGACACAAACAGAAAGTTTATCTATTATTATGACAGGCCTGATTCCGAGGCGCATGAGATGCCTGCGAGCAATATAAATCCTTATCTTGTTGAGATGAGCGACATCGTAGTATTGTCAAGGAAAAAAGCAATATCTCCTGTTCCGGAAATCATCTATGGAAATAAACCTGTTGATGATTGTAATCTAATTCTGACAGATGAGGAGAAGAATTCCCTTATAAGCTCAGAACCTTTGTGCAATAAGTTTATAAGGCCTTTAATCAGTGCAAAAGAATATTTGAATAATCAGAAAAGATGGTGTGTCTGGCTTGTTGGCTTGGAACCTAGCGAATTAAAACAATTACCCGATATAATGCTTCGCGTCAAAAAAGTTCGGGAATTCAGATTAGCGAGCAAAAAGATACCTACTCGAAAATCTGCAGACATCCCTGCCCTATTTGCTGAAATCCGCCAGCCTCAAGACAATTATATTTTAATTCCACGTCACACTTCCGAGAACAGGAAATATGTCCCTTTTGGCTTCTTCTCTCCTGATTATATCGTTCATGACAGTTGTGCGTGTATTCCGAACGCCACGTTGTATCATTTCGGAATGCTTAGTTCAGAAATGCACATGATATGGATGCGATACGTCTGTGGAAGGCTGGAAAGCCGTTTCAGATATTCTAATGACATCGTCTATAATAATTTCCCATGGCCGGACAAACCTTCGGAAAAGAACATGAAGTTAGTGGAGCGGTCGGCCCAGCGGATTCTGGATGTACGAAAAGAGTTTCCTGACAGTTCGCTTGCGGAACTATACGATCCACTTTCTATGCCTCCTGCCCTAATCAAAGCACACAAGGAACTCGACAAGGCAGTCGATCTCTGTTACCGTCCACAGGGATTCTCCGATGAAATGAAACGGATTGAATATCTGTTCAGCCTGTATCAGAAATATACAGAACCGTTGCTGAAGAAGAAATAAAGGACGAGCACATGAGAACATTTGCCAATATCTTGGACGATCTGTCTTCCGGCTCCAATCTATCGTCTGATGATATGAAATTCCTTCTCAGTATCACCAATAAATCAGAAATGCAGGAACTCTTTGATTATGCTTATGGCATAAAATCCTCCAATATCGGAAAAACCGTTTACTTCCGCGGAATCATTGAACTAAGCAATGTATGTGAAAAGGACTGTTATTACTGCGGAATAAGGAATGGCAACAAGGCACAGGAACGATACCTGATGACCGAAGAGGAGATTCTGAACGCCGCTGAATGGGCTTTAAAGAACAAATATGGATCAATCGTCCTCCAGGCCGGCGAGAATACATCGGGTCATTTCATTGATTTCATCGAGATGATCCTTAAGAAAATCAAGAAGTTCTCCGACGGCAGGCTGGGCGTGACGCTTTCGCTTGGTGAACAGAACAAGGATACTTACAGAAGATGGATGCATGCAGGCGCCCATAGATATCTCCTGAGGATTGAAACTTCAAATGAGAAACTTTACAGGAAGCTCCATCCTGAAAACCACCTTTATTCTGCACGGCTGAAATGCCTCGATTACCTTAAGAAACTTGGTTTCCAGCTCGGAACAGGTGTCATGATTGGTCTTCCATACCAGACAATTGACGACCTGGCCAACGATATAATATTTTTCAGGAAAATCGACGCCGACATGATAGGGATGGGGCCATACATAGTCCATAAGGAGACCCCCCTCGCCGATTCTTTTCCCAACTTTGACAAGATCAAGGAATACCAGCTCAATCTCTCATTGAAGATGATCGCCGTGACCAGGATATATCTCAAGGATGTGAATATCGCATCAACAACCGCCCTCCAATCCTTGAATCCCACCGGAAGGGAGATGGGGCTCCTCGCAGGAGCCAATATCATAATGCCAAACATCACTGACACAAAATACAGGTCTTCCTACCAGCTGTATGACGACAAGCCATGCCTTGATGAGAATTCCTCCCTCTGCAAGAGCTGTCTCGAACGCAGGATTTCCTCAATCGGGGAAACCATCGGTTATGATGAACGGGGTGATTCGAAGCATTTCACCAGGAAAAAACACCGCTGAATTTTCACTTTGTCCAGCTTTTCGCCTTCTGATTGTCCGGCGGCTCCACCAGGAATATATTTCCCAGATAGACGCTCTTGAATCCGCGCTTCATCGCATTTTCCCTTATCTCGTAGAGTTTTCCGGGAGGCGTGCGTGGACTCTCCTTGTATTTGTAGTCCGGATGATATGCTGAAAAATGCAGGGGGATTTCCTTGCCGAGATTCTCTTCCGTCCAATCCAGGAAGGCGCCTATCATCTCATCGGAATCGTTTTTATTCGGGATGACAAGATTTGTGATTTCAAGATGCCCGCCCAGCGACAAATAATATTTAATCGCATCCAGGACGGGTGCGAGCCTGCCTCCGGTCATCTTGGAATAAAAGTCTTCCGAAAAACCCTTCATGTCCATGTTGGCGGCATCAATCAGCGGGAAGAGATCGGCTGCGGCCTCAGGAGTGACATATCCGTTTGAAACCAGGACCGTGGCAAGTCCGGCTTTCTTCGCAAGCGTTGCTATGTCTATTACATATTCCGACCAGATTACCGGCTCATTGTATGTGAATGCAATTGATTTGCAGTCTTCTATCATTGCCAGCTGGACGATTTTTTCCGGCGAAAAGAACTTGCCGCTCCCCCCCTCCCCCTTCTCCTTGTCATAATAGCCTCTTGACAGATGGTAGTTCTGGCAGAATGAACATGCGAGATTGCATCCGTATGTGCCGAGTGAGAATGTCCATGTTCCGGGCATGAATTCGGCAAGAGGCTTCTTCTCTATGGGATCAATGTTGAGTGCCACAGGATGTCCGTAGGCCAGCGCATAGAGCTTGCCGGCGATGTTCTTCCTGACCCCGCAGAAACCCGTCCTGTCCTCGAAAACATGACATGCCCTTGGACAGAGGCGGCAGAAGACTTTATTCCCCTGTTCGGGCTGCCACCATCTCGCCTCATGTAGATTTTGCACGTTGCTATTGATAATACACCATCATCTGTTAATAAAAAAGAGCATCGTGGCAATGCCGCGACGCTCTTTTCAAATTGCCATGATTCCTCAGGAATTCGCCTTTTCAAAGGCGTTCATGAAATCAATGAGCTTTTCAACTCCTTCAAGAGGCATCGCATTATAGATGCTCGCCCTGATTCCTCCGACTGAACGGTGTCCCTTGAGCCCGATAAGGCCCTTGGCCTTGGCCTCCTTGACAAACTTCTCCTCGAGGGCCTCGCTGGGCAGGCGGAATACGACGTTCATCTTGGATCTGCTCGCAGGCTCGACTGGATTGCTGTAGAATTCACCTTCCTCAATTGTTTCATAGAGAGCTTCCGACTTGGCATCGTTTATTGTCTCGATTGCCGCAAGCCCGCCTTTTTTCTTCATCCAGTCCGTCACAAGACGGATCATGTAGATTCCGAATGTGGGCGGAGTGTTGTAGAGGGAATTGCTGTCAATGTATGTCCCGTATTTGAGCATTGTCGGAAGATTTGCAGGAGTCCGCTTCACCAGTTCCTTCTTGATGATGACCACCGCAACACCGCTCGGTCCAATGTTCTTCTGGGCACCGGCATAGATGAGGCTGAACTGGTCGACATCAACCACCCTGGACATGAAATCGCTCGACATGTCGGCTATCAACGGAACCTTTGAATCAGGGAAGGAATGGTACTGTGTTCCAAAAATAGTATTGTTGCTTGTTATGTGCAGGTATGAGGCCTTGGCGTCGAGCTTCCAGTGGCGTATGTCAGGTATCTTGTTATATTTCGTGTCCTTGGAGCTGCACACGACCTTGACATCACCGATGAACTTCGCCTCCTTGATGGCGGCGGCGGACCATGCGCCGGTATCTGCGTATTCCATGGAAGTCCCGGGAACGTGCAGATTCATCGGAATCATGGCGAACTGGAGGCTTGCCCCGCCCTGTATGAACAGGACGGCATACTCGTCGCCTATGTTCATGAGCTCCCTTATATTCTTCTCGGCCGTCTCAATCACCTCTGTGAATTCCGCCCCCCTGTGCGAATGCTCCATGATGCCACATCCGGTCTTATGATAATCCGAAAACTCATGCTGGGCCTGTTCCATCACCTCTGTAGGAAGCATCGCCGGGCCTGGATTGAAGTTGAATACTCTCATTTTCTCCTCTTTCTGCGTTTTTAAAATCGCATTTTATAATTATTGGTTTATCATTATAATAATTCAGATGCGAAAAATCCAATCAATTAATACTTTTTTTTAATTTTGATTTTTATTGCTTGATTTTTCAATTGATAAAAATAGATTATAGCTTAATTAATGTGGAAGTGATGGAAACAAAAGAATCAACCGGAATATTTCATGGATAATTATTCAGGAGCCTTAGCCGAAATGCCAAAACTTATCTGTCTCAGCGGTATGAACAAGGGGGAGGAGTTCCAGCTCATCGAAGGAGAGAACTCCATCGGACGCAGCGAAAAGAACACCGTCTGCGTCTTTGACAAGAAGGTCTCCCGCGTACACTGTAAGATATATGTGAACGTCGAAGGCGTCCTGCTTGAGGATATGGGAAGCACCAACGGTTCCAGGGTGAACAACGTTTTCATAAACGGAAAACAGGAACTCAAGACTGGCGACCATGTCAGGGTCGGGCAGACTGTCTTCATGCTCAGCGACAGGCCAATTTCAGAGACCGATGAAATGAGCTCGTCCGGCCAGGATGTCGACGACAAGGAATATGAATCCCTGCTGGAGCAGACTTCTTTCCATGTCACCAAGACAACCGCCTTCAGGAAAATGAAAACAGACAAGTCCGGTACGGATGTCGGCTTCCTCTCGTTCTTCGAGAAGGATAAGAAATAATTCCGCCCCCTTTCTGATGTTCCGGGATAAATTCCTTGTTTTTTCATTCCCTTCCTAAAACTTTTCATTTTTTTATGTATATTATTTCAATTTTTATTTGAGGTTTTTTTTCAATGGACAGGAAAAAGAAGAAATTCACACCGGTCATAACCGTGAACGAGTGCAAGGGTTGTGAAAGATGCGTCTACTCATGTCCGAAAAAAGTCCTCCGCCTGGAGAACAAGCTTAATTCGTATGGCTATCGATACGCCTTCTATATCGGCGAAGGATGCATTGGATGCGGTTCATGTTTCTATACCTGCCCCGAGCCCGGCGCCGTATCAATATACGAGGAGACGGAAGACAACACCTGAACATAATATATGAGTGAAAGAAATAAAATAATGCTGAGAGGGAATGACGCCGTCATATATGGCGCCCTTCTGGCCGGATGCGACTGTTTCTTCGGATATCCAATAACACCCGCAAACGAAATTGCGCATTCCGGCGCGGCCCTCTTCCCGATGCTCGGAAGGGTTTTCCTGCAGGCCGAATCGGAATTGGCCGCGATAAACATGGTGCTCGGCGCGTCAGCCGCAGGAAGACGCGCAATCACAGCATCCTCGGGACTCGGAATAAGTCTCAAGCAGGAAGGAATCTCATACATCGCCACAATGGAGCTCCCCGCTGTAATCGTCGATATTATGAGAGGCGGCCCCGGCCTTGGCAATCTCGGCCCGGAACAGGGCGACTACAACCAGGTCGTCAAGGGCGGCGGACATGGCAACTACAAATGCATCGTCCTGGCCCCCAACTCCCCGCAGGAGATGTGCTCGTTGACAATGAAGGCTTTTGAACTCGCCGACAATTACAGGACGCCGGTCTACGTGCTCTCCGACGCCTTGATAGGCCAGATGATCGAATCCGTGCTGCTGCCGGATCCGGTTGACAAGAAGCCGATCCCGGACTGGGCCATTGCAGGAACCGCTGAATACCGGAAAAACTACATCACGTCAATCTATCTCGACTATGACGATCTTGAGAGGCTCAATTTGAAACTCCAGGAGAAATATGAACTTATAAGGCGCAACGAGCAGCTCTGCGAATCCTATATGACCGATGACGCCGACACTGTGATCATCTGCTATGGGATCGTAAGCAGAATAGCAAAATCAGCCGTGAACCTGCTCCGCGAAAAAGGGCATAAGGCCGGCCTCCTCAGGCCCATGACCCTCTTCCCCTTCCCCTCGACCGAAATACAGCGGCTCGAAAAGAAGATTTCATCATTCCTCTGCATCGAACTGAGCAATGGACAGATGCTCGATGACATAAAACTTTCAATGGAATCGGACATCCCCCTGCACTTCTATTCGAGAATGGGCGGAAATTTACCAAACGAACAGGACATAATCAATAAATACTTGTCAGTTCACGGAAAGACCAATGGCTAAAAAACTGATATATGGAAAACCAAGCGGCTTCTTCGACACCTTCGACAGGAGGCCGGGCATAACTCACAGCACGCACTACTGCCCTGGCTGTGGACATGGCGTCCTTCACAAGCTGATTGCTGAAGCCGTCGCCGATCTCGGCATGCTCGACAAGACAATCTTCATCTGCCCGGTCGGATGCTCCGTCTTTGGATATTACTATTTTAACATGGCATCAATATCAGTACCGCACGGCCGCGCACCTGCAGTTGCAACAGGACTTGTAAGATCCAATCCGGATTGTTTTGTCATTTCCTACCAAGGTGACGGCGATCTGGGGGCAATCGGCTTCAATGAATTCATACAGGCCGCCAACAGAGGCGAGAACATGGCCGTATTCTTCGTCAACAACGGCGTCTACGGAATGACAGGCGGCCAGCTTGCGCCTACCACCTTGCCCGGACAGAAGACGCTTACATCTCCTTACGGCCGTTCAGTTGAAAACGAAGGATATCCCCTCAAGGTCTGTGAAATGGTGGCCGCCCTTGATTCACCTGTGTACGTTGAAAGGACAGCTGTCACATCCCCGAAAAATATCCGCGCCGCAAGGGCTGCGCTGAGAAAAGCACTGACATATATGAAGGAGAAGAAAGGTTTCTCGCTCGTTGAATTTCTTTCCGGATGCCCTGTCAACATGAAGAGGAGCGCAAAGGACACCGACGAATGGATCGAGAAGAACGTGATACCTTATTTCCCTGTAAAATGTTTCAAGGATATCGCCAATGAACGGAAGCCAAAACAGTCTCCTGTTGGAATATACGACAAGGAGAAGGTCAAGGATTCGCTGCTTGCAACTGAAAAGATCCATCCATCCGACGAATCCGAACTTCCTGTTCCTGACATCAAAGGCGAACTGAGGATCAAATGCGCGGGATTCGGCGGCCAGGGGATTCTCAGCCTTGGCATGCTGATTGCAGAAGCGGGACATCTCCAGAACCTCAAAGCCAGCTGGCTCCCCTCATACGGACCCGAAATGCGTGGCGGCACGGCAAACTGTTCGGTTGTCCTGAGCCGCGAGGCGGTAGGTTCCCCTCTTGTCAAGACCGCCGATGTCGTGCTTGCGATGAACCAGCCGTCCATAGACAAGTTCAGCCCTGATCTGCGCGACGGCGGCATACTTATATATGATTCAGTGAACATAAAATTCGACAATCCCGGGAAATGCAATGTGTATTCCCTTGACGCCTCCATGATCGCAAAGGACGTAATAGGAGATGTCAGATGCGCAAACAGCGTGATGCTTGGCGCCTTCTGTGAAATCATAAGAAGCATTGACGAGAAATCCTTCATCAGTTCGATAACCAACAACTTCCGCGGCAAGGAGAAGGTGATCAGCATGAATATCAAGGCCTTCCAGGAAGGCCGCAAGGCCGTAAGAAAATAACGGATGGTATTGCAATGCTTGCTAAAAGAATAATCCCATGTCTTGATGTAACCGCAGGCCGGGTCGTCAAAGGGGTTAACTTCCTCAATCTCATTGATGCCGGCGATCCCGTCGAAGTTGCACGCGAATATGACAGGCAGGGCGCGGACGAGGTGGTCTTCCTCGACATCACCGCAAGCAGCGATGAACGTAGGACGATGATCCATGTCGTCGAAAAAACCGCTGAACAGGTCTTCATCCCGCTCACGGTGGGCGGCGGAATCAGGACCGTTGAAGACATGCGTCTCATGCTCAGCTCCGGAGCCGACAAGGTCTCCGTAAATACTGCCGCCATAAAAAATCCCAAGCTTATCAGTTCTGGCGCCAGCAAGTTTGGAAGCCAGTGCATAGTCCTCGCAATCGATGCGAAAAGAGACGCGAAGCATAAGGGGAGATGGACGGTTTACACGCACGGGGGGAGAAATCTTGTCGAACTCGATGCTGTCGAATGGGCCCGGAAAGCCGTCTCTCTCGGCGCCGGTGAAATACTTCTCACGAGCATGGACACCGATGGGACAAAGGACGGCTACGACTGCGAACTCACAAGGATGGTCTCCGAGGCTGTCGACGTACCGGTCATCGCCTCCGGTGGCGCTGGAAAACTCGAACATTTCCATGAAGTCCTCGATTTCGGAAAAGCTGATGCAGTTCTCGCCGCCAGCCTGTTCCATTTCGGGACTTTTACCGTGGAACAGGTGAAGGAATATCTTTCATCAAAAGGAATTTCCGTCAGAAAGACATTTACAAGCACAAAGGGAACCTCTAAATAAAAGGATACTTCAATGGCTCTTGATGAAGCTCTAAAGAATTCCGCGCGCGACTACCACTTCGGAAGCAAGCCTGGAAAGATAGCGCTTAAAACTACAAAACCTTGCGATACACAGCTGGATCTTTCACTTGCATATACCCCTGGAGTCGCAGCGCCATGCCTTGACATCCAGGCAAATCCGGATGACATCTGGAAATATACGTCTAAGGGAAATCTCGTCGCCGTAGTCAGCGACGGAACCGCCGTCCTCGGTCTTGGAAATATCGGGCCTGGCGCTGGAATGCCGGTCATGGAAGGGAAAGCTGTCCTTTTCAAGAAGTTCGCCGACATTGATGCATTTCCAATCTGCATCGGTTCGGTTTTCGATGAAAATGGAAATTCAGATGCGAAAAAGATTATCGAGACCGTGAAAAGGCTGGAACCGACATTTGGCGGGATCAACCTCGAGGACATCGCGGCGCCTGCTTGTTTCAAAATAGAGAAGACGCTCAAGAAGATGATGTCCATCCCGGTATTCCATGACGACCAGCACGGCACGGCCATCATTTCCCTGGCTGCAGTCATGAATGCCATAAAGCTTCTCGGCAAGGACATCAGGAAATGCCGCTTCGTCCTAAACGGTGCCGGAGCTGCAGGCATCGCCTGCGCCGAATATTACATAAGCGCCGGCGGAGCGAAAAGAAAGAACTTCATACTCTGCGACTCGAAGGGCGTCATCCACAAGGGACGCACAGAGGGCATGAACGCCCAGAAGAAAAGATTCGCCGTTGAAACAGATGCAAGGACTCTCGAAGACGCGCTCAAGGGCGCTGATCTTTTCATCGGCCTCTCAAAAGGCAACTGCGTCACCCCTGAAATGGTGAAAACCATGGCCAAGGATGCGATTATCTTCCCGATGGCCAATCCAGTTCCGGAGATCGATCCCGAACTTGCCCTTGCAGCAGGCGCAGCAGTCGTAGGCACTGGAAGAAGCGATTTCCAGAACCAGATCAACAATGTCCTCGGATTCCCGGGTATTTTCCGCGGAGCTCTTGATGTAAGAGCTACGGATATCAATGAGGAGATGAAGTTCGCAGCTTCCAAGGCGCTTTCGGAAATTGTCAATGAAAAAATCCCGCCGCACATTTATGCGATCCTGAAAAATGCCTATCCCAAGGATGCAGCAGGAGGAATGTTCGAAGGAGAATGCCCTTTGAAGAGGAACTTCGTAATCCCGAAGCCTTTTGATCCGCGCGTTGTTCCAAGAGTGGCGAAATATGTGGCCGAGGCCGCCATGAAGAGCGGTGTGGCAAAAGCACCGATCGCAGACTTGGAGAAATATGAACAGGAACTGATAAAACGTCTATTGAATAAGTAATTTCCCGGGGCCGGGAAATTATTCAATGGTCGTCTCAAGGGTGCTCTCCTCCTTTTCCGCGCCCCTGCCCTTCTCTTTTTCCTTCTTCCTGAGATCCTCGAGCTTCTTCCTGAGCGATTTTTCGGCGTCCTCGCCGGCGACCTTGCTGCTGAAATAGAATCCACCAATCTCCTTTGAGCTCTTCATGACACGCTCAAGCATGTCGGCGGCCTTGCCATATTCCCCCCTCTCCTCCAGATATGGTGCGGCCCTGAGCAAGGCATTGATGACATAGATGCTGTCCTTCTTGCCCTTTCCAAGCTCAATGATCTTCCACCATATCTGTTCCGAGAGCCTGTCTTTTCCCTTTTCGGAAATGAATTCACCTAGTGTGAACAGTTCTTCTTCGGTGTACTCTGTCGCAAGGATGTTCTTCCATCCCTCTTCGGCCTCCTTGGACTTGCCTGTGCGTGACAGGACGATGATCCTCATGTAGATGAAAATGCCTTCCTTGCGATCCGCAGCCAGCTTCATCAGTTCTTCATACTGGCCGTTCTTCAGGAGGATTTCACAGACCCTCTGCAGCGTACTCTTGTCCTCGATCTTTCCGCCTATGGCGCCAAGAACCTCCTTGATCTTGTCCTTCCTGTCGAGCTCGCCTGCCAATGAAATATAAAACGCCGCGAGTATTTCACGGGAGCTCTTATCTCTTTCATCCTCTATCTCCCTGATGCAATGCTCCCATATCTCCTTGCCCATCATACCGAGCCTGACAGCTTCGGCGGTCTCGGCAATGAGCTTGTCATTCTTCCAGCTTATCCAGGCGGCCTTTCCAAATTCGACGGCGTCCTCATAGAGCCAGAACTGCTTGAGCAGCTTGAGCATCTTCACCGACAGTTCGGTATTCATGTTCTCCGGCATGACCGACTTTATGAACTTCACAAGCTCCATCCTGGTCGATTCCACCTTGCATCCGCTTATCTTGGCGGACAGTTCAGCGAGATCAGATTTCTCCAGCAGATATTTAAACCCCCTGATACCGGCGTCGGAAAGCTTCTTGTCGGAACGCATCTCCATGATGATGTAAATGATGTCGCAGCCGTAAACGCGATATAAATTCCCCCATATCTCGACATCGGCGTCCCTGTTTGCCATCTTGGAAACTGATTGGTATATATCCTGGCCTGCATTTTCAAAGACCATCCATTTCAGGCTTTTCCAAAGCTCACGCGCACGTTCCTTCACCTCGGGATCATCGGACGACAGCGCCTTCCTGACATCATCCCTCGCCTTGAAACCGCTCTTCTTCAATTCATCCATGGCGTTCTGGCGCAGTTCATATTTCTGATCACCGAGTTGTTTCACAAGTTCGGCAGGACTCTTCTCCTCCGCAGGCAGGATTATTCCGCCCATAAGCATTAAAAAGAAAACTGTAAATATCATCTTCATTCGGCAGCAACCTCCTACTTGTAAAATGCGTAATCAACAGTTTTTTCATGATAAAACGGCTTTCAACGTGAAAGACGTGGTGTCCACAGTCAATTTCTGCATTTTATTTTTAGTACGGATTAAGTAAACGACATAGTTTACTGAATACGTACTCCTACTTGTTCGTCAAATAATGGAACAGATGCCTGAACGATTCATCAATCCTGCCCTCCAGAACATCATAATCCACCTTGTACTTGTGGGTAAATCCCTTGCCAAGCGGATTTACTCCTCTTACCGTAATGAACTCCATTTCGTCCAGACAGTCCGTCTGTATCCCCTTGTCAACCTCCTCCTTCTCCATCTCCTTGCCGTTTATTTGAAATACCAGATCCTTGCAGAGCTTATATTGGCCGAACTCCGGTACGTTGAATATATAGTCGAAAGTTCCAAGCCATATGAGCATGAGCTCCTTTCCGTCCGCCGACATCGCGTAAAGCCCCATCTGGTCGCGCTGTCTCATCGCAAAACGTACAATCCCGTGCTTGTCCGGAAGATCCAGCTTCACATCCTTCATTTCACTTGTCTTGTTGAGCATTACCTTGAGCTTTCCGCTTTCAACATCAACGGCAGGTGATAAAACTGGTTTTTCAGGTGCCATTGAAAGGGTGACTCCTTTCGGCTGGATCTTGAGGTAGAACTGGAAGTCGGATAGAAGAACTGCACCTGCCGTCGAGGCGCTCAGAAGGAACTTGAACTTGCCATCATCCGAATTGATGGTGTGGGACACATGGTCGGAACCGGAGGATTTCACGGTGACTCTTATCGTCTTGGAAATGTCGATCATGCCATCGTCATCCGTCTTTCCAGCCTGCGGCTTATCAGCCTTGTCCGAGGCTTCTCCCGATTTCGCCTCCACTTTGTCTTCAGCATACGCACCCTGCTGAAAAATTAAAAAGAAGGCGGCGGATAGAAGAGCAAGAATCAATTTTGAATTCATGGCACCCCCGGCGGATGGTTTGATTTCCTGATTTCAATCATTGAATATACTCCCAAGCAGACGAGTCGCAAATCAAAATGAAAGAGGCAATTTCAAAATCGCCTCTTGCGAATATCGCAATTCCTTGGTAAATTCAGAGGATATGGACAAGTCATTGAAAAAAATCATAATACCCGGATGGGCCGTCCAGCCTGAAGCCTGTTCTGCCATGGGAACCGGCAACTCCTTCGTCTATGATTTCGATTTCTTCCATGGAACCGGGGCAGGGGCAGTAATAAACTTCAATAAAAACATGATGATGCTCTGCGCCAGCCCGTGCATATTACACGCACATTCGCTTGGAGCAATGCTCGCACTCGGATGTCTTGACCAGCTCGGATCGGCAAAGGCACTTGTCATCTGGTCCGGTTTTGCGAAGTTCGCAAAGGACGATGGGAATGATCACGGACAGGATCCCGGCGCCATTGAATCCATGGAGAAGCAGCTCCTTCAAAATCCATCAGGACTCGTTAAAAGCTTTTACAGGACGATGTATTCACCGGGAAAATACAATGGACGAATACCTGACGTCTTCAACATCCCTGCACTGGCTGCCGGACTTGACTGCCTCTTGAAATGCGATTTCCGTAAGAAACTTGCCGAAATCAGGACACCGGTTTTGATTCTCCACGGAAACGAGGATAGAATAGCCGATGTTGAATTGGCGTCTGTACTTTCAGGAAGCCTGGAATCGTCTTCCCTGAAGATTTTCAATGGCGCCGGACATGCACTTCCATTCACACATCCGGATGAAGCGGGACTTGTTGTCGATAAATTCCTGAGGGTTCATGATGTCATCTAAAATAATAGCGGATAATTTTTCCAGGGGCGCCGATTTATACGATGAATCCGCCAGATGCCAGGGCCATGCGGCAAAAACCCTTGCCGGAATGATATTCAAGGACTGCCCTGCCCTGCCCCGGAATGCAAGAATCCTGGAACTCGGCTGCGGAACGGGATTCCTTACTGAAAGGATGTTCAACATGTATCCTTCAGCAAGCTTTACAGTTACTGACATATCCAGGAAAATGATTGAGAGATGCAAGGCTAAAACCGATGGCATTGGCGCAGGAAATAAAGATTTCATGATCTGCGACTTCGACTTAAAAATCCCCAGGGACAAATTCGATCTTGTCGTTTCAAGCACTGCTTTCCAGTGGTCTTCCGACCTCTCCCGGCTCGCATCCGGAATAAAGGAAAGGCTGCGCCCCGGCGGAAAACTCTTCTTTTCCATCCTGGCAGAACCTACATTCCATGAGCTGAAGGAGACATTCAAGGCTCTGGACATATCATATCCGGGGCCGCGACTGATGACCGAATCTGAAATCCGCAAAGCCTTCTGCATCTTCAAAGCAAGAACATTTTCAGGGGAGACATGGTGCGAGACATACAAGTCCACATCGGCATTCCTTAGGCACATCAACAGCATTGGTGCAGGAAATCCCACGGAAAAGAGGATTGGCACCGGAAATCTTAGAAGGATAATTGCAGCGCACAATTCAAAATCCGGACACGGACATGATATTGAAGCCGTGTACCGGATAGAATATGGGATGCTGGGAAAGCAATGGTAGGATTCACTGTTATAAATCCAAGAACATGCCTTACAGCATTAACTACAAACGAATCAAGAATTAGATGAGGATTTGTTCGTAGTTAAGCCCGTAAGGGCTGTGCCTTTGATTTCTCTGTTTAAGATTGGAACTTGGACTTTGGAGCTTGGAAGTTTCGCATCCCGGTGAATTACTTGACTATCCTTGCGGGCATGAACGCCCTTCTGTCATGGTTCTGCGAACCATATCTGTTGTCACCGTAGATGAATGTCGGGAAAAGCTGGAGTTCCGCGCAGCTGGGATCAGCCAGGTCCCTGTAGTTCCTGACAACCTGCACCAGTATTTCCTTGCCCGCGTCAAGCTTGGGGAAGCCCATGCTCTGGAGGTTGACCTCCATTGTCACCTTGTATCCTTCGGGGCACTTTTCCGAGCGTATGAAGGGCTTCTTGAATTCAGCGGGGAAATCGCCCTGGTTAACTCCGGAAGTGATGCTGCCCTCCTGGGTCTTCATATAGAATATATGGCTCAGGCCGGAGGCGGAGGTGGCTATCTGGTAATAACAATCGGCATTCTTGTCCTTCATGAGGAAAAATTCTATGCTGTCATCCTTCCATGCCGAAATCGTGCCTTCGGACTCGGAATATTTCGTCGTAAGGTTCGCCGGATCGGCATCATAGCACAGGAACGAGGCATATAGGGACAGGCCATCCGAAGCCATTCTGATCTCAGTCTTCTCCTTTTTCCATTCAGTGCCGTTGAATGAGCGCAGAGGAGGAAAGAGAGGCATCTTCTTTTCGTCTATGTCCTGCATCGAGCTTGAAGCGACCAGGAGTATCTTCGGCTGTGGTGTCTGCGGAAGATTGCTCCTTACAGGCTTGCTTGGATCGGATTCGGTTTTCTTGGCGGCGGGAGCAGCCGTCTTGCTGTCTGTAGCTTTCTTGTTTTTGGCGTCGGCGGCCGGTTTGGCGCCCGTAGCGGCTGGCGCCGGGTAATCGTCATCCTTTCCTCCTTCGGAGAACCTTACCTGCTGGATCTCGCCCGTCAGCGCAAAAAGCCAGGAATTGACGGAATATAGCGTGTGCCTGTAGGAGGCGAAGTACCAAGCAAATACAAGGAAGATGAAGACACCGTAGATCACGTCCTTGAACTTCTGGAACCAGCTTCTTTTTCTGAAGAAGAACAGCAGCGCCATCAAAAGCAGTATGACGAGCAGTTCAACACATATTTTAATTAAGACATCCATAATAAAAACGCCATCTATACAAATTGACCAGGCAATAATTCCAAGGTGCTTTCCTGATAAATTAACGCAAGTTTGGCTTTATTCAATCTCAAGGAAGGTCGGGAAACGGGTAATGGTGTCGGCAGAGCTCTTTTTTACAACTACCGTGTCCTCAAGTCTCACACCGCCCCATTCGGGATAATAAAGTCCAGGCTCGACAGTAACTACATTTCCGGTTTCGAGAGGCTTGTTGTTCTTCGGGGAAAGCCTGGGCTCCTCATGTATTTCAAGCCCCACTCCATGTCCCAGGGAATGGAAGAAACCATAATTTCCTGATTCACTTTTGCCCGTCTTGAATCCATGCTTCTCGAGGATTTTCATGGCGGCCAGATACACATCCGAGGCGATAGCCCCGCTTCTGATGATTGTTTTCGAAAAATCCCTTGCATCCTTGACGGCACAATAGGCTTTCAGCACCTGACGGGGAATCCTGCCCTTTACAAAAGTCCTTGTGATGTCACCCCAGTATCCGCTGTTCTTCAACCTTGGAAAAATATCGATGACTATCGGCTGGCCGGCGTAAACATGTCCTGCCCCCCTGTTATGCGGTTCGGCGCTATGTTTCCCGCATGATGAAATCGTCCCCTCTGCGATTCCACCGCCGGAAAGGATTTCCACGTCGATCACCGTCTGCAGATATTCCGAGGTGAGGATCATCTTTCCATATACCAGTCTTTTACGGGAATCCACAGACGAGTTCGAAATGACTTCAACGGCTTTTGCCATCGCCTTTTCAGCGAGCCGCAAAGCTTTAAGCATTTCCTTCAGCTCTTTTCCGGATTTCACGGAACGTTCCGGGAACAGCTGGTTTTCAGGGCATGCGAGCAAGGCGCTGTTCTGGCGCATGAACTCAGCAAGATGGAAAGGGAATTCCTGCGGAACTGTCCATGTGGTCCCAGGATGCTCCTGGACGATTGTCTTCAGCGTGGTCTTTATTGAGCCTTCAACAAGCTCATAAACCTTTATCCCGGATTTCATTTCCGTCGTCGCCCGTGAATGCTCAAGAGGGGAGACATAGGCCGTCCTCTGCCTGCCGCAAATCACAAACACGAATGGATCCGGGGCGTTGAACCCGCTGGCATATAGGATGTCAGGGCTGTTCTGCGGAGTCGCTGATATTATTATTCCGGTCTTCATTATAAAGAATCTCCGGCACCGGAGATTCTTTATTCCATCTTGATTGCTTCGACAGGGCATTCCTGTACGCAGGCGCCGCAATCGACGCAGGCGTCCGTGACGGTCGCCTTTCCATCCTTCATCACGATGGCCTCGGTCGGGCATGAGCTTACGCAAGCCTCGCAGCCGGTGCATTTTTCCTTGTCAATTTTTGCTGCCATGGTATCCTCCATATGGGTTGGTTTTTATTAAAAATTTCCGCATAACTTAACAACGTAAAATCATTATGCAAGGCAAAACTCATGGTAAACAATAAAATTCTAAGATAATGAGCTGATTTCAAAAATACGAAAAACGTTTGTTGCGGGAATAACGCTTGTTGGAGTTCACAGCTTCAGCGTGTCTTGGTATTTCCCGACGCCCGTTGGGGCCGGGATCTTCGACAACAGGTTGCACACGCTAAAGTCAAAGATCCCGGCTCAGCGATGTCGGGACAGCGCACTCCAACTTTTGAAATCAGCTCAAAAGAGGCAATTTTGAAATTGCCTCAATTTTCAGAGGTTCCCTTGTGGGATTGTTCGGCCCGCCAAACCTTGATTGAGCGGACGGTCATGTCGCCGACCCCGTCGCCATAGGGTGATTCCGGCTTCGCCTTGACCGCGACATTGGTCAGGGGATACCACGTTTTGCCGTTAAACGGGTTGGCATAGCGCATCGTTTCGACACCGTCGATAAACATCGTGATCCAATCAGGATCTACAGTGACCGCAAATTTGTGAAATTCGCTGTCGAGCGTTTCGGGCAGTCCGAACGTCACCATCGTCATTCGCATGGCGGGACGGGTGAACGTGCGAATCCCGTTGCTGCCGCCGTGGATGTTCGTCGAAAGACTGGACGGAAATTTCCAGGAGCCGTTATATCCGAAACCCTCATAGACATCGATTTCTGGCGGCCATCCGCCGGTCGGCACAAGCCACAGCGCCGGCCAGGAATCACGCCTGTTGGACATCTTTACAACCCATTCGACGCTTCCGTGCTTGAATTGCGTCTCGGGCGTCTTATGGCCTGAAAGCATTGTCGCGAGGAACGGATATTCGGTCGCCGGCGAACCAACCTTGACGGGCTTTTCGAGACGACGGGAGGCAAGAACCAATCCTTCAGGCGTGCGAACAAATCCGCCCATGTCAACCGTGCCGTAATAGCCCGTTTCGCCATTTCCGACCTGAGTGCGGCCGTGAGACAGAGAGGTGGAAAAACTCTTGGAGCCGCCTTTATCGTCGAATTGGATCGTCTGTCCGGTTTCGTCATAGGCCAGCTTCCCCAGAGGTTCGAACTTGAGCGCCTCGCGCCCACCCTCCACAGGCTCATTGACCGCGCCCGCCTTGGCCGTGATGAGGATGCCGCCGTCCTTGCGTTCTCCGCCGTCAGGGACCGAAGATTGAACAGCCTTGACGTTGTTGCCCTCGCTCATCCCGCGCACATTGAAGCTGACGGTTTTCGTGAGCGGATCGCCCGGGCGGAAAATAACTGATTTTGTCGTGTCAGGATTGCTCCGTCCGCCCTTACCGTCATAAACCCGGACATGTGCAATGACGGTATTCGGACTGGGCTTGTCGAGCGTGACAGGGACATGAACGACCGTGGCTCCGACAGGAACCTCGAAACTCCTGATCTGGACATTCGATGCAGGCGGATATTTCTTGCCGTCTCCGTAAATATCGGTCGGAGCCTGAGAAGCATCAGCGCTCTTAAGGCGCTCGATATGCTTGTCGAGCTGACCGATGACGCGGACGAGAGCGCTCTCTGCAATCTTCGCATTCTTGCGCATCTCCTCGGTCTCCTCATTCCGGATAACTTGTTTGACCGCGTTCGCGGCAATGTCCGTATCATTGCGAAGTTCCTGAGCCTCTTTAAGCGTCATGTTCTGGGCCGCGAGAGGGACGGCGATCATCGGGATGTAGAGTGCGGCGAGGATTGCTTTGCAAGCCATATGCCAATTTTTAGAGGTTCCCTTAAGTTGGAAATTGCCATTCATGCCAATTGGCCCCTTTCTCAAGAGTACCGAGTTCTCGACCTTCAAGAAGCGGCCTCCTTGTCCGTTAATTTAGCCAGTTCGATCGACAAGTCAACAAGTTCAAGGCTCATTGCCCTGGAAAAAACCGGTGCCAGTCCAATGCCGTTAACTTAAGCGCAACGCCTTGCTCATAGTCGTCTTCGGCATGTTTTTGCTGATGGGGTTCCTCCGGCCGAATCTGTGGATATATTCGATAATCTCCCTCCTTGCCTACATACTGGTAAACAAGCTCAGGACCAGGATCCTGACTTTCGTGGACAAATTTTTAAATAACTTGAAAAAGAATCCTTAAAACAATTCCTCATGCGGACAGGATTGGCTCCAAGGATGATTTTATTTACTTTGAAAAACGAAGCAGAGATTCAAGTGAAGATATATGGTGGCTGTTGTCCGCCTTGCACAGTCGCTAAGATGCTTCCCGCTTCGCCTTAGAGGCTACGAGGGAAAGGACGGCGCGACATTTTTTGCTTCAAGAGCTCATCGGTGCCATGCTGGATATATCCTTGTATTATAATTATTTATATTATTGGTGTATTTATTCTGGTTTTCTGTAATTGCCATCGGCATCTTTTATCGCAAAAGATTTCTCGAACACCAATAATTACACCGTATCGCATTCCACGTCAAACAGATCCCCAGCATGGCACCAATGCCTTGCCCAGCATGGCACCAATGCCTTGGCACCAATGCCTCCTGGTAAACAAGCTCAGGACCCGGGTATTGAGCTTCGTGGACACGATACTGAAGAACCTGAAAAAGAATTCCTAAAACAATATCCTTATGCGGACAGGATTGACTGCAAGAGCCATATTTGCTTGCTCCGGCGTATCCCTGCTTGCTTACTATTCGATTGTTATACATTCTCAAAAGGGTCAGCCTCTTTTGGCAGCTCTGATAGTCTCACGGCGCTTTATTTTGCTTTACTTCAACCGGGAAGGGGATGAGGATTGCAATATTGCTTCCAACTTTTCTCTCAGTCCCGTCAGATGGTCTATTGATCACGCCTGGAACGGCATCTTTATTAGTCATTACAAGAGTAGCTGAACCTCCACCATCAAGCGCGATGGCATCAACCGCACCAAACTCCTTAAGAATATTTGCAACATCCTCGTACGACATTCCCTCGCTGAAGCCTGGCTGACGGCCATCTGACACAAAGAGAATCAGGTGATTATCGGCTGTATGCCCTATGGCGGTCTGGGGATATGTCTGATCTCCTCCCTTGACGTTCATAGCCCCGTTCCTTATCAACCTGGCATTTCCTGCAACTGAATTGTATAACTTGACCTTCGGCTCAGTATCGAATCCACCGCCTGCTTTGACAGATCCGATAAACGTAACCTTGTTGTCCTCTCCGAAATTAATGCCATGATTGTGCACGTCAGCCATAGACCATGGCGAGACCTGAACACCTTCAGAAACTGACAACGAAACCAGCTTTGTTACACCGCTCAGTTTAGTAAGCATGGAATTGTCGAAGAAACCGCCGTTTATTCCGATTTGGGCCTTGTTCTTTCTGACAAACTCCCGGGTTCTCTCGAGTTCTGTTTCACCGATATTACCTCCCTTGCGCTGGCCGGTGACTTTTATCTGGATTCCAGGAACGTTCAAGTCTATAATTACAAGATGCATGTCTATTTTGCGAGGACTGTCTATATGGCGATGTATATAACGGACTCCATTGAAGGGAAAAGACTCTTCATCCGTAGTGCCTTCTGCTAAAAGCAGGTTAGGCGGAATCACTACAAGGAAATAAACAAGGAAATGCATGAAAGCGTTCTTCATCCCCTTACCCATTATTGAATGCGTTTTCATTTTATTATCTTGCACTATTAGATTTGTGTGCCCAACTTGATCATGATAGACTCTGGGCCAGACCCTTTTGGCGATCCTTTTGGCGAATCAGAAATATCTGACCCCGATTCCCGAACACCCGATCGATTGCCATAAATTCAAGATTCCAGAAACCTTGCCGGCTTGGATATCTTGAACCAGGTGCGGTCAGTTATAGTACTGCATGGCAACTATCTTAAGAGATTAATAATTAGAATTGACATAATGGAAAATAAAAAAGAAATTAAAGCCAGAGGGATCACGCAACCGGTTTTTGAAGCACTTTTGAAATCAGGCCGCACTATGGCATTATTTGCTTTCCTTAGATATGCCTTTTTTTCCACAGGGGCACCATCGCAGCATTTAGGGTAAACAAGCTGCAATTCAATCCGGAAATTCTCATTAATATTATCCCCTTGCCACCACGAATAATCCCTTTTGCTCAATATATTTATTGCTTTTTTAATTTTATCCTTTGTTAGCTTCTCGGAAGACCCTTTAATATTATTCCTAATATAAGTATGGAGCTTTTCCGGCAAGTCATGGTCAAGGAAATATTTAAGTTCGTATTGATATAATTCAGGATGCAATACAAGTTTTTTTAAATTCCAATCTTCTATTCTTGCCTTCATCGCCTCAAGATGGTTTTCGTCTTCTGCAATATCCAGGATAGTATTCCTGATTTGATTAATCATTTCGCCGGCTTCGCTTTTTGAAAGCTTATCCGCTGAAGGGATGCCAACGTAATCAAGGAATGCTTTTTGCTTAGGAGTAATTTGAGTATTGTTAACCATTGAGCAATATAACCACGTAAGAGGGAAAGGGCAATACAGGCCAGGCCGACTAAAAGATATTTACAGGGGATAGGCAATCAAATAATTAAGAAAGTGTTTTGAAAAGTTGAAAAGGGTCACCCTTTTGGTCGAGTAGCATTCTCATCAAACAATAAACTCGTAAGCTTTTTTGTAATTATGATATATAGCCAAATTAATCCGGCGATGAGAAGAACCATGAGTATGTTCCGAATATTTTCATTCTGTGTTAACACTTTAATTATGTAAAAATCAACAATGAAAAACACGCAGGTAAGAGAGAATCCGCAAACATGCCGAATGGAACTCGTTGAAAAATTAAACCAATTCAAATAGCCAATATAAAGACAATAGAGGCCAACCATGGCCATAATAACAGCACCACCCCAGTCATGACTTGACGCAAGAATGTACGTGCGCTTAAAGAAAAACAAACATGATAAACAAAACGCGCTGCCTAAAAACAGCAAACCGTTTTTTGCATTTTTTGCGTTAATCTCTTTCGATTGACTAATGAATATATACATGCGCCCCCCTTCATCCGTATAACCGCAAAACGTTAGGATAATGGACATTGGAAGGATGGAAAGTCAAGATTTCAGATGCCTTGCCACTTGTGTCAGAAGGGCTATATTAATGGAAAGGGGCAACATATGAAGAAAACAATTATCTTTCTTTCCTTAATGTCTTTCACACTTAGACTAAACGCTCTGGATGTTACGACCACGGACGGGACCACCTACAAAGATATTCAATATCTCTCCGTTACATCCGTTGGAATACGGTTTTATCAGGATGGAAAAGGGGATATTGCAGGGAGTAAAAGCACGTTTATAGGGAATGTCGATCTTACAGAAGAATCCAAGAAGGCCATTAAGGAATATCAGGAAAAGCAAAAAGCTGAAGAAAAGGCAAAGAAAGACAAGGCCTTTGAGGATGAACTAAAAAAAGAACAATTAGAAGCAATAAAGGCGGATGCAAAAAGGAAGGCTGAAATAAAACCAGAAGACAAACCTGTATTTCCAATCTTCCAAAGAAACACCAATAAAACAAATGATAAGGAAAAGGGGCAAACAAAGAAATTAGAAGCAATAGTTCCAGGCGCTAAGGATAAGACAGAGGACGAAATAATTAAACTTGTCGATAAGAGTAAGATTCCCTCGGGTCGGATTTCCCCTACAATTGAAATTGGTGGATATGGGAAACTTGACGGGAAAATTATCCAGACAGTTAATGATGATTTAATTCTGGTTAATTGGGGACTGGATTATATTTATGCCGTAAAAGATCCCGGTATTGGCAAAGATAAGGTTGACAATCAATTTGTAGAAATAGATATTGTCCGTGTTGGAACTTATAAATATACCTCTATCGCTGGCGTCAATAAACAGGTCCCGCTTTGCCGAGTAGTTCGATAAATTTTCACCAAAGAGAATGATTCTCTACATGAGCACGCACCCCGGCGATATCTTCAAAGGGACTTTTTATTTACTAATGTAGGCTTTATATTTCATATACATAAGGGGAAATATGCCGTTCTATATTAGAAAAAGTATAAAAGTTGGGCCGCTACGGTTTAATCTTTCAAAATCCGGTGTTACATCTAACAAGCAGCACGGGGCTAAATGAGAAGTTTCAATTCTCCAAAAAGGGGATTTGGCGATACCGGGGACGTTCCCACTTAACTGATTGTTGATGAGAGCATTACTGATATTAACGCGCATCTGCTTAAGCCTTTGTATTCGATTTTCATGCCAGAAAATTGTGAATAATGCTGAGGAAATATGAAGTTTGCCTTCATAAAAACATGGAGAGACAGGCAACTTTTGTTTTGCAGAATGAGACAGTTGGGGATATATGGTTTTTGTCCGGCTTCGTCCTCACTCGGAGGACTACGCCGAGACAAATTTGCTTCAGCTGAAGCAAATTTGGTGCCGACAATAGGATTTGAACCTACACCCCCGTGAAGGGACTACGCCCTGAACGTAGCGCGTCTGCCAATTCCGCCATGTCGGCACGCGATAAAAAAAGAATGGGTGAATGGATGGCCCGCCTTCGCTAAGAAGCTACGGCGCGGCAAGTTGGACGATTGGGAAAAACATTAATCCAACAATCCAAGAATCCACCTTCCCGTTCTCAAGGGTCATTATTTTATTCCATCTCCGGCTTTTTGCAAGCATAATCATAAACTTCCATTATTTCCCTTTGCCAGTTAAAGCGTTATGCCTATTTTTGTCTTTATGGGTATTTACATTATCAAAATCGTTTTCCGGCACTATTTTATTAAAAAACAATAAAAACGGTCGAGGTAATGGGTAAATATTTATGGAAATTAGCTGATATTCCTGAACATAGAATCCGAGAACTGATGTCAAAATTGAACTGTTCCCGTCCCTTGGCACTGTTCTTTGCGGCAAGAGGAATTAATCACAGCTCCGCTGATACCTTCTTCGAAACCCCGCTTCAGGGACTTGGAGATCCTTATATTATTCCCGGCATGAAGGAATCTGCAAAACGCCTCTGGGACGCCATCTGCGCAAAAGAAAAAATCCTCATACACGGTGATTACGATACCGATGGCGTGACCGCAGCAGCCCTGCTCTACTGGGTGCTCTCCGAAAACGGCGCCGACGTGTCCTGTTTCCTGCCGGACAGGTTTGACGACGGCTATGGTTTCACTGTCGAGTCCCTTGCAAAGGCCCTTGCCGAAAGCAACTACAAGCTGATCGTCACTGTTGACTGCGGAATAACAAGCCTGGATACTATCGCCCTTGCGAAATCGAAGAAAGTCGATGTGATTGTCACCGACCATCATGAGCCCAAGGAAACACTGCCAGATGCTTTCACCGTCATCAACCCGAAGATACATGCGCATCTCCAGGACCTGCATATCCTCGCAGGAGTCGGCATTTCATTCAAGCTATGCCATGCCTTCATAAAGTATGGGAGAGAAAATCTTTTCCTCGACGACAAGTTCGACCTCAAGGACGGACTCGATCTCGTCGCGCTTGGAACTGTCGCCGACATCGTCCCGCTCACAGGCGAGAACAGGATACTGGTCCGCAACGGCCTCAAGGTACTGAGCAAGCAGGTCAGGCCGGGCATCCGCGCACTCTGTGAAATAGCGGGTTTGAACGCGGACATAAAGGCTTCCGACATAACATACTGCCTCGCTCCGCGCCTTAACGCGGCAGGCAGGCTGGGAAATGCGAAAGTCGCATTCGATCTTCTCAACACCGGAAACATCATAGAGGCCTACAGGTACGCCGAACAGCTTGAGGACTTCAACCGCAAGAGGCAGAGCAAGGAGGAGTCGATCATCAACGAGGCCAACATGGATCTGAAGAACAAGATGAATCTCAGCGAATGCTCTTCAATACTTGTATCCGGTTCCGACTGGCATCAGGGCGTCATTGGAATTGTCGCCTCGCGGTTTGCAAAGGAGCATAACAGGCCCGCCATTGTCTTCAGCATCAATGGTGATGTCGCCCTCGGTTCCGGCAGGAGCGTTGAAGGGATCAACATACTTGACGTGCTGGCGAAATGCTCGGATCTTCTCGACAGGTTCGGCGGACATCCCATGGCCGCAGGACTATGCCTCAAGACTTCCAACCTCCCGGAATTCAACAGGAGGTTTGAGCTGGCCGTACAGGAGGCCACAGGAAAGAAACTCTCCATCCCACGCCTTGCCATCGACGGCGAAATCGACTTGAGCGACCTGAACAAGGACTTCTTCTCGGTCCTGGAAAAACTTGAACCTTTCGGATACTGCAACGCCCAGCCGCTTTTCAGGATAAACGGCCTTGAACCGTTCAAGATAGCAAAGGCGGCATCATATCACAGCCGCGGCTTCCTGAAGGACAAAAGGGAGAACATCCTGCAGTTCATAGCGTTCAACAGGAACGTGGAAAGCCTTCCGACGCAGACATTGTGGGACGTCGTCGCCTCTCCTCAGCTTAACAAGTTCAGAGGTGACAGCATCCCCCAGCTGCAGATAATGGATCTGGATCCGAGCGAGGGGTAGAAGATTGAAACTCGATACTTGATATTTGATACTGGGGTTGGAGATTTTATGGGAGCGCTGGCCTGCTTCGACTATGCTCAGCACAGGTCTGGCCGGCAAAATAGGATTTTTGCAATTAAAAATTCAGTTGGAGTTCACGGCTTTAGCGTGTCTTTAATCAATTATATTGTATTTCGTTTCAATTTGGTCTTAAAAATCGAAAATTGAAAATCGGCAATGTTTGACGGCCTTCCAAAATTTGAAGAGATCGGATATGACTTCAAAAAGAAGGAACTCCTTCTTGAAGCGCTTACGCACCGTTCCCTTTCCGTCGAAAAGGGATTCTCCTATGACAACCAGAGGCTTGAATTCCTCGGCGACGCCGTCATCCAGATAATCATCACCGAGTATCTCTTCGCCAGATATCCCGCCCATGACGAAGGGCAACTCACCAAGATGCGTTCGGCTCTCAACCAGCAGAGCACGCTTGCGAACTTCGCAAAAAACATCTCACTGGGAAATTTCATACGGCTCGGGAAAGGGGAATCCAAGGCAAAGGGGAATGACAGGAACTCCACGCTCTGCGACGCGTTCGAGGCGCTTACAGGTGCGATATATCTCGACGGCGGCATGGAAATGACCAGGAATTTCCTCGTCCCCCTGATCGACGATCTGTATCCATCCCCGGAATCACTTCTCCAGATCGCAAACCCAAAGGGCTACCTGCAGGAGCTGACGCAGAAGAATTGGGGATGCAAGCCCGAATACAAGATTGACGAAGTCAACGGGCCAGAACATCAGAAGTCCTTCCTGGTGTCAGTTTCAGTCAACGGTGAACAGGCGGGTACCGGCACGGCGTCAAGCCGCAAGGCGGCGGAAAGCATCGCTGCCGAGAACGCCTTGAAATTCCTTGAAGCAGCCAAGCCGCAATCGAAATGATTATCAGTTGTGTGTATTTATGAAGCACTCATTCACGCTTTCCTATCCACCGAGGATCATTTTCGGGCCTGGCGCCATGGCCGAACTCCCCTCCATCATCCCTGGGAATTCCAGAATACTGCTTGTGGCCGGGAAAAGCGTTGTTGAATCAGGGAAGGCAGATGAAATAAAAAAGCTTCTGTCGGCGCACCACGTCATCTCCTATTGCGGAATTCCGCCGGAACCTTCACTGGCTTCGGTGGATGAGCTTGCAATCCTTGGCAGGAAAGAGAGGATCACGTCGGTTGTCGCCATAGGCGGCGGAAGCGTCATCGATGCATCCAAGGCGGCTGCAATGCTGATCCCGAAGGACGGTTCATGCCCTGATTATTTCTATGGGAAAAGGAAGGTTGAATCGAAAGGATTGTTTTTTGCGGCCCTGCCGACAACTGCGGGGACAGGAGCTGAGATAACTGTCAATTCAGTTCTTACAGATCCATCAAACAAGATAAAGAAATCCATAAGGAGCCCCTTCATGGTTCCGGATCTTGCGATAGTTGATCCGGTCCTGACCTTGAACGCACCTCCGCGGCTGACTGCCGCAAGCGGCCTTGACGCATTCACCCAGGCGGTGGAATCATACACGTCCGCAGATGCGAACTTCGCAACAAAGGCTCTCGCCAGCAGGGCCGTGGCGATAATATTCAACAACCTCTTGAATACATATGGGGATGGAAACGACATCGGCCTGCGGACGGAAATGGCGAAGGGGAGCCTGCTGTCGGCGATGGCTTTCTCCCAGAGCGGCCTTGGGGCGGTCCATGGGATTGCACATCCTGCAGGAGCCCTGCTTGGAATTCCGCACGGCGTAATATGCGCCATACTCCTCGGGCCGGTACTGGAATGGAACCTGCCTTCATGTTCCGCGGAATATGATGAACTTGCAAGAGCATGCGGTCTGGGCGACGGAGGGGATTTCATAATCGAAATCAAACGTCTATGCTCGAGTTTGAAAATCCCCGGGGACCTGTCCTCATACGGCCTGAAGGAGGAACATTTCCCATTCATTATCGCCAACTCCAGAAGCAGAAGCATGGAATGCAATCCGCGGCCCATGTCCGACCAGGAAATCGGAATCCTCCTCAGGAAAATGCTTCCCTGACCCCATCCTGTCTCCTGTTGTAGCTATTTATCGTGCTTTTACATTGTAAAGCCCTCCTTTCAAAATACCTTATTCACCTATTACATGGGGTGCTGAACATGGCTAAGAAAGTCCTGATCCTTGACGATGAAAAAGGGCTGCGTCTGATACTCCGGACCTTGATTCAAAGGACCGGGGAATGCGAAATATTCGAATCCGATTCCCTGCATGAAGCCCTGTCTATGTGCAAAAGCACCAGATTCGACATCATCTTCCTCGACCATAATGTCTCGGACGGCATAGGCTGGCATATAGCGGAGGAGATCAAGAAAAATCCGGAGTCCTATGGAAGTCCGAAGGTCATTGGAATGTCAGGAAGCGTCCCGTACGATACGGAACGGAAGCTGTTCGACTACTTCTTCGTGAAGCCGTTCAGCGTGGCAGAGCTGATGCCGAAACTTGACAGCTACATGGCCGACAAGGAATGATTTTCCGGTTTCCGGACAAATCATTCATCATCAATCTCCGGCGGTTTCAGGACGACCTGCCCCTCGAACCTGAGATCTATCGTCGTGGCCGGATTCCTGGTGAGCTGCCTCTGCTTGAGAGCCTCCCCCAGCACAGAAAGTTTTTCCTCGAGCTTTGCCCTGGGCATAATGGCATTGAGCGGGATATCCGAGGACGGTGACATGAAACTCATCTGGATCTCCCTGGGCACGCTGAGATTTATCCTGAGTATTTTTATTTCAGGATATTTTTTCACGACAAGCATGATCAGTTCCAGGGGCTGCCGCAGATGCGGCATTTCATCACCGGGCATCGGCCTGGCGTCGGCCTTGAACCCGGTTATCACAGGAAGGTTCTTGCGCATGTTGACACATGACCTTGAATCCATCACGAACCCATTGGAATCGACAAGCAGGGGCGAATTTGAATTGTAGAGGAATGCCCTTGGTATCCTCTCGACAATGTTTATCTGCAAGGTATCCGGGAGTATCCTTGACATTGAGACTTTTTCGACGCTCGGATGTGCGGCAAGGATCTTGCAGGCATTTTGGAGGTCGATGCCAAATAAATTGGCGGATCCTGTCTTTATCCCCAGGGTCTTTGACATCTCATAATCCTTGCCGTTCCACCATCCGCTGCTCCTGACATCAATGTGCCTGAGCATGAAATGCGCATTGCGTGAGAACAATGACCGCTGGGCCAGCCAGAAGGAGAGAATTACGCAGGCGACAATAATCATCAGGGTAGAGATTACAAGTCCAATCCTCATCCCCGGCTTCTTCAGGATATTGTTCTTTATAGCCATATTATATATTCATTCAAACATTCAACTTCAACGAGTGCCTGTGATACTCCTGGAGGCTGCATACTTCCATGATCCTGATCTCCTGCAGGGCCTTGAGCCCGTCAATTGCGGCGCGCATGCCATTGATGGTTGTCGTAATTGGAATTCCCCGGCTGGTAGCCTCCGCCCGCATCTGTATCTCATCCACCTTGGCGGACGGTCCGGATGAGGGGGTGTTGACGATCCAGCTGAGCTCCTGGTTGAGAATCAAGTCCAGTGCGTTCGGCCTTCCATCCGATATCTTGAAAAGGGCCAGGGATTTTATCCCGTTGTCCATCAGCTTCGTCGAAGTCGATCTCGTCGCATATATCTTGAATCCCATGCTGACAAGCTCCCGCGCGAGCGGGACAAGTGCATCCTTGTCCTCGTCCCGGACGCTCAGGAAGACGTTCCCTGTTTCTGGCAGGATGCTTCCTGCGGCGATCTGTGATTTCAAATATGCCATTCCGGCAATATAGTCAATCCCCATCACTTCTCCGGTGGATTTCATCTCCGGGGAAAGGACGATGTCAATTCCAGGGAAGCGCTTGAAAGGGAATACGGCCTCCTTCACGGAGACATGCTTCGGAATTATCTCCTTGGTGAAACCTATGTCCCTGAGTTTCTTTCCCACCATGGTGAGCGCTGCGATCTTCGCAAGAGGCACTCCGATCGCCTTGCTGACGAACGGTACTGTCCTTGAAGCGCGGGGGTTCACCTCGAGTATGTAGACTTCGTCATTCTGCACCGCATACTGGATGTTCATGAGCCCGCACACGTTCAGTTCCTTTGCCAGGGAGAACGTGTGTGCGCGGATCCTGTCGAGTACTTTCTCCTTGAGGTTGAGGGCGGGGATCGAGCAGGCGCTGTCCCCGGAATGTATTCCCGCAAGTTCAATATGCTCCATGATCGCGCCAATGACATGTGTTTCGCCGTCTGAAATGCAGTCGACGTCGAGTTCAAGCGCATTCTCAAGATACCTGTCGATGAGGATGGGCCTTTTCTCCGAGACTTCGACGGCCTCGTCCATGTATTTCCTGAGCCATTTCTCATTATATACAATGACCATTGCCCTGCCTCCGAGCACGAAGGACGGGCGCATCAGCACGGGATATCCTATCTTCTGGGCGATCTTCACGGCCTGCTCGGTATTTGTCGCCATTCCGTTGTCGGGCTGCCTGATTCCAAGCTTGCGTACAAGCTTCTGGAAGATATCCCTGTCTTCGGCGGCCTCTATGCTGGAAGGGCTGGTGCCTATTATCTTGACGCCGTTCGCCTCAAGCTCCTTTGCAATGTTCAATGGCGTCTGTCCGCCGAACTGGACAATCACCCCGTCGCATTTCTCCCTCTCATAGATATGCAGGACGTCCTCCACGGTGAGAGGTTCGAAGTAGAGCTTGTCGCTGGTGTCATAGTCGGTACTCACGGTTTCAGGATTGCTGTTGACCATGATTGTCTCATAGCCGGCCTTCCTGAGCGCGAATGAAGCGTGCACGCAGCAGTAGTCGAACTCGATCCCCTGGCCTATCCTGTTCGGGCCTCCGCCGAGGATCATGATCTTCTTCTTGTCGGACCGCCTGCATTCATCAACGTCGCCGTATGTGGAATAATAGTATGGGGTGTATGCGTCAAATTCCGCGGCGCATGTGTCGACAAGGCCGTAGACAGGAAGGAGGTTGATCTTCTTCCTTGCCTTTCTTACGGCATCCTCCGTAGTGTCCAGGGCAAATGCGATCTGCTTGTCGGAATATCCCATTTCCTTTATCTGCCGGAATAAGGCCTGGTCCTTCACAAGGTTCCCGAGGGAGCCTGCGGACCTGATCTCCTTTTCAAACATCGTAAGCTCATGCATATGCCTGAGGAACCAGGGATCGATCCCGGTGAGCTCATTTACCTTGTCGATAGTCCAGCCCCTCTTGAAAGCCTCGCGCACATAGAAGAGCCTCCATGCGTTCGGGCGTTTCAGTTCGGCCCTCACACCCTCGTTGGATTCCGATTCAATCTTCAGGTCCTTCGGACCAAGTCCGAATCCGGCCCTGCCGACCTCCAGCGATCGGAAGGCCTTCTGCAGGGACTGCTTGAAAGTCTTGCCTATGCTCATGGTTTCACCCACGGACTTCATCTGCGTGGTCAGCGTACTGTCGGCCGTAGGGAATTTCTCGAACGCGAATCTCGGGACCTTTGTCACAACATAATCTATCGAAGGCTCGAAACATGCAGGCGTCTTCAACGTGATGTCGTTCCGGATCTCATCGAGCGTATATCCGATTGCAAGCTTCGCTGCGATCTTCGCAATTGGAAATCCGGTGGCCTTGGATGCGAGGGCGCTTGACCGGGAAACCCGCGGATTCATTTCAATGATGACCATGCGTCCCGTCTTCGGATCGACGGCCCACTGCACGTTCGAACCTCCGGTCTCGACACCGATCGCACGCATGACGGCAAGAGTCGCGTCACGCATCACCTGGTATTCCCTGTCGGTGAGAGTCTGCGCCGGAGCGACGGTGATGCTGTCGCCGGTGTGTACACCCATCGGATCAATATTCTCTATGGAACATACGATGACTGCATTGTCCTTCTTGTCACGCATGACTTCAAGTTCGAACTCCTTCCATCCGAGGAGGGATTCCTCGATGAGGATTTCGCTTGTCGGACTTGCGGCGAGACCGCGTTCGACGATGACCCGGAATTCATTCCAGTCATAAGCGACTCCGCCGCCCGTGCCGCCGAGCGTGAATCCGGGCCTGATGATGACCGGGAACTTGCCTACTGCACCAAAATTCTGTTCAGCCTCGGCCATGGTGTGCGCCGAATAGCTTTTCGGGATGTCCAGTCCGATGCCCGCCATTGTCTTCTTGAATATTTCCCTGTCCTCGGCCCTGCGTATCACTTCGGCGTTGGCGCCGATCATCTCTATGTTATACCTCTTCAGGATTCCAGCTTCGTGGAGCTGCATGGCGAGGTTGAGGGCGGTCTGGCCTCCGAGGGTAGGCAGGAGCGCATCGGGGCGTTCCCTCCTGATTATCTCATGGAGGAACTCCCTTGTAAGAGGTTCTATATATGTCCGGTCGGCGAACTCAGGATCGGTCATTATGGTAGCGGGATTGCTGTTCACGAGGACGACTTTGAAGCCCTCCTCCCTCAGCGCCTTGCACGCCTGGGCGCCTGAATAGTCGAACTCGCAGGCCTGGCCGATCACTATCGGGCCGGAACCTATCAGCATTATTTTCTTTATGTCTTTTCTTTTTGGCATTGTGATTTTTCCGGAATTTGAATTGTTTTTATCATCAATCTGCTGGATTTTTCTCGGAGAAGAACTATACTTTGAAGATTGAAAGTTTCCATATGCAATTAATTTTATTGTAAAAATACTGGAGATTGGCAGACACCATGTTCTTCAAACGCCGCAAACTCGGGACAACCTATACGCGTTCTCCAGCACAGAACGTACAGACCGCCATGGCGGGAAACTTCTCCAAGGTAGTCTTCACCATTTTCATAATCATCACCTACCTAGTCATCCTCTATGTAGTCGTCGGGATCATCAGGTTCCTCGGCACGGAATTCGGCAACATGCCCCAGGAGACGAGGGTGATAGACCTCTACAACAGTCCTTATAACTTCCCAGTCAAGGTCGCCGGCATCGTATTCATAATATTCTACGTGTTCCGCGACAAAATGACAAATAGATGAGATATGCCTGACACCTTACCAATTCTGGACATTTTGAGAAAAATCGTCGAGACCAAGAAGATCGAAGTCAAGGATACCAGACGGAATAAAAAACTTTTCACCGGTAAGATAGGGGGAAATCCTCCTCCGCTCGATTTCAAGGGCGCCATTTCAGGCGAACAACTTTCCGTCATCGCCGAAATAAAAAAGGCCTCCCCTTCCGCCGGGATTATCGCACAGGACTTCAAGCCTCTCCAGATTGCAGCCGCATTCCGCAGGGCCGGAGCCAACGCCGTAAGCGTATTGACCGACAAGACATATTTCAAAGGAAGCATCGGCATCATTTCCCTTGTGAGAAAGACACTCGGGAACATCCCTATCCTGAGGAAGGACTTCATAATCGACGAGTCCCAGATTTACGAAACAAGGGCCTGCAAGGCCGACTCATTCCTGCTCATAGCTGCAATCCTGTCCGGTTCCCAGCTCGCTGAATTCATCCTGCTCGGCAGGAGCCTCGGAATGGAACCTCTTGTCGAATGCCATGACGAGGAGGAACTTGAAAAATCCATAGGCGCCGGCGCCCAGATAGTAGGAGTCAACAACAGGAACCTGCGGACATTCAAGGTGGACCTCTCCATTTCCGGAAGGCTGATAGGGAAGATTCCCGCATGCCTTACTGCCGTCGCTGAAAGCGGAATAAAATCCCCGGAGGACTCCGCATATCTCCACCGCCTGGGTTTCAATGCTGTCCTTGTAGGTGAGACAATCATGAGGGCGGGTCCGGAAAACTGCGGGAAAATAATATCCGAATTCAAGAAATCTTAGAACAATTCATAAAGAGGATATACACAATGAAAACAACCAGGATGATTCTGATATCTGCGGTCTTCGCAGGAATGCTGCTGGCTTCCTGCAAATCAAAGGACGAGGTCAGGATGGGGGTGGTCACCGAACTCGAGCATTTCCCGAAGATCAGGAATGTCAACGCTGAACTCGATATCGTTTCACCGGCCAGGACTTTCAACATAAACGAACCTGCACTCCTGATTTTCAGGTTCACCAACTACTCCACAAAAAGACTGGTTGTATATGAATGGAAGATGGTCGACGAATACAATGTCCGCCTATATCTCACCCCATGGTCGGAAGGAAAACCGGTTCCGCCCCCGGACCAGTGGATATGCCTTAAGCCTGAAATAAAGAAGCCAAGACTGATGACACTCGACCTTGGCCTGGATAATTTTACGCTTGTCGAAAAGAGGATCGACTTCAAGAAGGACATCATCAAAGGCGAGATTGAAAAGCCCCGGACATTCCTGGTCTACGGCGAACTCAACCTGGAATCCGTCAATCTCAAGACGAATTCCACCGTCCTGACAATTACTCCGTGAACCATCCTTTATTGTGTTCCATGGAGCAGCTTGCGCCGCTGCAACCAAATTCGAAATCCGAATATCGAAACTCGAAACAAACTGGGAAATAAAGGAATTTCAAACGTTTTAAATATTGTTTTAGAATTCATGTTTTCTTAATTTCGAGCTTGTTTCGGATTTCGAGTTTCGTGCTTCGGATTTATTGTGCCATATGAACGCACAAAAAGAACAAGAAAGTGACAGATAGTATTACGGAGGAGATGGTTCCGACATGCAAGTGCAATCGGCCTTTTATAACAATACGAGAGGATGAAACATGGAAAAATCAGCAAAGCACATCAAAAGGATAAAAGTAATTTCAAACACCCACTGGGACCGTGAATTCCGCTGGTCGTTCGAGAAGACAAGACGGCGCCTCCTCGACATGATGGACATCACTCTCGACATCCTCGAGAAAAATCCCAAGTTCCATTCCTTCACCCTTGACGGTCACGCAATCCTCATCGACGACTATCTGGAGATGAGACCTGAAAAAAGACCGCTCGTTGAAAAGTTCATCAGGGAAGGCAGGCTTGTCGCCGGCCCATGGTACACGCTCGCTGAAGAATTCAGCATATCCCACGAAGCCCTGCTCAGGAATTTCCTCTGGGGCCGGAAGACTGTCGAAAAATACGGCGGCAGCCAGGGGGCGGTCGCCTACACCCCTTCGTCATGGGGACAGACCGGACAGCTCCCGCAGATCCTGCTCGGATTCGGTATTGACAAGATGATGTTCTACCGCGGGATCTCACACCATGAGTCAGATGCGGAATATGTCTGGAGCGCTCCGGACGGCAGCCGCGTGCTCGCTACTCGGTTTGCGATTTACGCAAGATATAACTGGTACTACCAGGTGCACCGTCCAGTAACCCGCGGCAGGGTGTTTGAGAAGGATTTCACATGGGCGCAGTGGAACGACGTGCCATTCCGTTTCATCGACGGCCTCAGCGATACGGATGCCCATTTCAACCTGCTCTCACCCGAAATGCCTTATGACAAATCACGGCTGAAGAAATCCATCCAGGACATGGTCGAACGCGAAGGAAGCCATTTCACCACCAGCATGTTCCTCGCAATGAACGGGCATGACATCTCAGTCCCCTACCCGCTTGAACCACAGGTCATCGAAGATGCGAAAAAAATCTTCAAGGGGAAATATTCTATCGAACATACCGATCTCGAAACCTACTGGAAGGAACTCGTCAAACTCCTGGACATGAAAAAACTTCCTGTCCTCTCAGGGGAAAGGCGCGCGGCCCTCAAACAGGGGATGTGGACTTATCTTTTCCCATCGACAATAAGCGCGAGGACTTATCTCAAACAGCAGGACTTCAACGCATCGACAAACCTCGTCTATCTTGCCGAACCACTGGCCTCGCTGAGTTCGCTTCTTGGAGCGGAATATCCTTCGAAATACCTCGACCGCGCATGGCAGTACCTTCTTTCGAACCATACACATGACGCAAACGGCGGCTGCGCACCCGACGCCGTCTGCACGGACATGGAATACAGATACAGGAAGACTTCGGACATCGCCGACATCGTGGCTGAAGATTCCATCGGACACATCGCACGCAATCTTTTACCGAAGGGCCTAGACAAGGACATAATGCAGGTCGTAGTCTTCAACCCCCTGCCCTTCAAACGCGATGTGACCATGTCCCTTGACCTGGAAGTACCGTCCTCATTCAAATCGAAATTCATCAGGCTCGAAAGTCCTGACGGGAAAATTGCCGCACTCCAACCGGTGTTTGATGAGAAGTCCAGCGTCTTCGTCGACAACTTATGGGAAGTCCCATCCATACTCAGCACGAACAGATACAGCGTCCACGCCTCCTTCAAGGACATCCCGGCTCTCGGATACAGGACTTATCTCATCAAACAGGAAAACGACGTTCCCAGAAATCCGGCTACTCTTGTCACCGGCCCTGACAGCATGGAGAACGCCCACGTTAAAGTAAAGGTCAACTCCAACGGAACCGTTGACATCCTGAACAAGAAGACTGGAAAGACGTTCAGCAATCTGAACTACCTGACCGACCAGGGGGAATGCGGGAACGCCTGGATGCACAGAGCTCCACGCTTCGACAGGATCTACAACAGCCTCTCAGTAAAAGCTTCGCTGGCCGTCACTGAAAGCGGTCCTCTAGTCTCTAAGATAACGGCGGAATTCGAATTTCCGGTTCCCGCCGACTACGCAGACGGCAAATCTAGAAGCATGACCATGAAAAACATACCGGTCAGAATCGAATACATTCTGAGGAAAGATTCATCCCGTCTCGACGTGAACCTGACTCTCGACAATATTGCGAAGGACCACTGGCTAAGGGCTTCATTCCCGACGGGATTGAAAACTGACAGGACATGGGCCGACAGCCATTACGACGTGGTATCACGTCAGATTGAACTGCCGGACTCGACAGGCTGGGTCGAACCCGCCTGGGGTGCGCATCCGCTAAGGACCTTTGTCGCAATGAGCGATGGAAAGGACGGAATAGCCGTCATGCCTAAAGGCCTTTTCGAATATGAAGCCCTCAACGACTCCGATCGCACTTTGCTGCTGACCCTCATCCGCGCATGCCGAATCAAGCTGGCGGTCAGCGAGGAGAAAATGACGGAACTCCCGGACATGGGGATACAGTGCCCGGGCTTCCATAAATTCGAATACTCCATCGATGTCCACAAGGGCGATTGGAAGAACGCAAACATCATTTCAAAGGCGGCGGAATATTATACTCCTGCGCGCATTGTCATGACAGGACGAGGGAAAGGCAAGCTCGAACTTGAGGCGAGTCTTTTCTCCATGGACAATCCGAAGCTCCATGTAAGCTGCATCAAGAAGGCTGAAAAAGGAGATGCCACCATCATCCGCCTTTTCAATCCTCTCGAGGAAAAACAGCAGGTGACGATAAAGGCCGGGATTGACATTTCATCAGCCGTGCTGTGCCGTCCGGACGAAACTGAAACCGGAAATGCCATACTGAAAGGCAGGACAATCCATCTGGAAGTCCCCGGCAAGAAAATCCTGACCGTAAAAATTTCGCGGAAGTGAAATTAAGTACTGAATTTAGTACTTTTAGATAGTACGTTATGAAGAGCTGGAACAGCTCTTGCGAGCTTAACTACGAACGAATGCAATTATTGAATATGTTTGTAGTTAACGTCGCAAGACGTGTTCTGTTGATTGTCAGTGTGGCTGCGGTGGATGAGCGCGGTTGGGATCAGGAGGCGTTCTTATCGGGAACTGCCCTAGATGCAATTATTACTTCAGCCAATTGATAATATCATCACGGCTGATTGTTTTCATCTCCGAACCCGGATATGCGTCTGCAAATGTCTTGGGAAACCTGACTTTCCTTGGATTCCACTTGAATTCAAACGCATGCAGTTTCCCATCCCGCTCCTCAACGTAGTCGATTTCCTGATGCTGGGTCGTCCGCCAGAAATAGCAGTTCGCGTGAATATCCTTGTAATGGAGGTATTTCATCCGTTCTGAAATTATGAAGTTCTCCCATAATGCGCCCGTATCGGTCCGGAGGGACAGTGAATTGAAATTTGAAATGATGGCGTTCCTTATCCCGTTGTCATAGAAATAGAATTTCCTGCTCTTCTTCAATTCATTCCTGACATTCCTGCTGAAGGCCCTGAGCCTGAAGACTACAAATGCGTTTTCAAGCATAGTCACATAGCGTTCCACTGTCATAGGATCGGAACCTGTGATCTGTGCAAGCTCGTTGATTGAAACCTCGGAACCTATCTGCAGCGCAAGCGCCTCCACGAGCTTCTGGATCATTTCCGGTTTCCTGATTTCATTGAAGGCAAATACGTCCTTGTACAGATAGCTCCCGGAAAACTCCTTCAGCGTCTCCTTCTCCCCTCCGCCCGGAATGACCACTTCCGGATACATGCCATAGATCAGCCTGGATTCCAGAAGACGCCGTTCCTCCGTTTCACCATTGTGCCTGAGGAGTTCGCCCTCTGAGAACGGGAAAAGATGATACTCATATTTCCTTCCTGTAAGAGGTTCCTTGATCTGGTTGGCGAGTTCGAACGAGGATGAGCCGGTCGCGATCACCTGGACTTCGGGAATCTTATCGGTAAAAAGCTTCAGCGTAACTCCGATGTTCTTGATACGCTGCGCCTCGTCTATCAGAAGCACCTTGTTTCCACCGGCAAGCTTTTTAAGCTCGGACGAACTCACATCTGAAAGCTTTTTCCTGACATCCGGCTCGTCCCCGTCGAGAAAAAGGGTCTTCCCGCCGATGTCCATTTCGATTTTTTTCAGAAGCGTGGTTTTTCCGACCCTCCTTGGTCCTAGGACAATTATTGCCTTGCCCTTGAAAAGACGTGCCTTTATCTTTTTATAGAGTATCCTTTCAATCATTTTAAACCTCATTATTTAGATTGTAATCATATAATATCATAATATTTCACGATTACAACCGGCAATATGAGGTTTTTTGCTATTTCAGGGGGCATGTTGACTATTATTATAAATCCAACCGCTGATGTAGACCAGCACTCGACCTGTCCGCCATCTTGTCACGGCGGAGGCCTTGCGACTGTGTGCACCATAGCATCTTAGCGACGGTGTAAGACGGAAGCTTCTTAGCGACGGTGGACGAGGGCGGTTGCTTCAGGAGGCGTTCTCATCGAGAACTGCCCTACATGCAGAAAACAGCCTATAAAATGACACTTGCCAGACTCAAACAAGCCAATACTTTTATTGTATCTCTCTGCCCATATAAATTTTCCCTAGAATGGCACCTGTTTTTCCCTATTTCCCGCTGACTTTGCTGCGTGCGTCAACGCCAACATCAAAGCCGAAAATCCTCAGTTTCGACACCAGGAGACCATCCAATGCCGACAAGTCCTCTGGATATACGGAAATGACACGTTTGCCTTCCTGCTGATAGAGGATCTGTTTCTTGAACATGCTCATTTTGTATTGTGGAGTGTCCATGCCCCAATACTCTATATAGACATCCAATTCCGGCAAGTAGAAATCCGGACGTATCTGGAATTCCCCGACAATGCGGAATTTGGCATCATAGCGGTACGCAAGGCCATTGTCGGTCAACCATCGGGAGATCCGCCGCTCTCCCTCGGATTGCACGACGGTGCCAGAGCCAGCCTCGATGGTCTTGTTGAGCTCCACCTGCATCTCGAAGTTACGTCTTTCTAGAAACACCTCGTCGAAACAGCGGTCGCAGAAAACGCGCTGAAAGGCCTGTTGCGAACGTGCATACTCTTCAGCGGAAACATGGGTATTGCAGCGCTGGCAGCATTTCTTTTCGGCAGAGGCGGCTATTCGCACAGCCTCCTCGATGAAGGCCACTGCCGCCTCAGCATCGCGCCGGATATATGGCTGTTCGCCAGAATTCCACGCAATGTCGCGCAAATCGTCCAGATGCTCCTGTGCCATTGCCCCGTATGCCTTCAGCGCCCTGATGGCATATTGGCGTGTCTGAGCGTGAGGATCGTTGCGTACAACGAGACCCAAGTTTCTCACTGCCGCGATCTGGTCCACTCCCATCCAAGACAGCTTGCCCAATGCCGATGCCGCTAGTCTCCGGACATTGGCCGAGGATGAGTGCAGAAGTGTAAGAAGCTCATCAAATGCCGCAGTGTCTCCTTCGCGACCAATTTCCACGGCTCGCTTGGAAAGCCGTCCCTCAAGTTGTCTGTCCATCGGGTTTTTCATTGTTGCCCTTCTTTAGTTCGGCATGTGCGCGCGAAAGCGAAGTCAGCCGAGTCTTTTCCAAGATTTCCGTCCCATCTTTATACGGTGCCCATTATCTATTCTTTTCATGATTATAGTCCGTTGCTGCTTTTGGGTTTTGATTCAGGCTGCTTGGCTTTATTGCTAATTATCGAATCAAAATACTTGTCGGCAATCACCTGGATTCTTCCTTTGAAGATGAACAAATAGAATCCCTCGCCCCTCATAGCTGAAACAAGGTTGTAGGAAAAAGAACTGCCAAGGCCTACGGCAACTGTGTTGTTGCTGAGATACGGCCTGTATTCCTGCTTCACATCAGAAAGATTTATTTCCTTTATTCCTCCATATATCTTTTTGATATCATTCTCCAGCCCGTCTGTGCCCTGATATTCAATTCTAACACATTTATCGTTTAGGAAGACGCAGCGGAGCTTCATATTGTTCTTTTCATAATCACGAAAGATAAAACCATTTTGATCTGGCGTGGTGTGCTTTTTTGTGACTCTCTTACAATCATCTCCATACTTCTCGACAATCTTCTTCCTTAGCTCATCGTTGGCTTTCTGCAGTGATGCGTTTTTGCTGTCGTTAAGCTTTTCCAAGTCAATATCCAAATTGCTTTTACCATATCGGATACTGCACTGAGTTACTGTTTCATCAAGCCTGGCCTGGCAGTTCTGTGACACGACAAAGAAAAGTAGAGGAACCAACTGAAGTTTTAAAAGAAATGATGTTTTCATTGTTTCCTTTCAGTATACTCTTTCTATGGACTTTAATGCCGCTTCAATATTTTTCAACGCCCTGCTAATTTCAGCATCTGTCCAAATTAAAATAGTAAGAGTGTGACCCCGTTATCCTAATTAAAATACCTTTCTGCATTCTTTTTCGACAATACATTCATTGCATAGCGGTTTTTTGGGTTTGCACCATTTTCTCCCGATTTCCCAGCAGGAGAAATCAATGATTCCAGGAAACTCGGGATTTAGCTCCCTTGCCTTGTAAATAATCAACTCGTTATTTGCGTCTTTCGGAACAAACCCCATTCTTTTCATCACCCTGTAAATGTGGATGTCTGGAGATATATCAATGGAATAATTGTCGGAAAATGGGATTCTAAACTGCCTTGCCAATATATTAGCTGCCATAGTGGAAATCTTTATGCCACTTCCTTTGAATTCCAAGAACCTATAGACAACTGTGGAACTGCTTGGGCAGTTATTCCATATGTTTGCAGCATTGCCCTTATATTTCCTGCGAATATCGGAGATAGCTTCGTGAAATACTTCTGCCATTGTATTGTTGAAGCGATGAAGCTTTTTACGATTGAAAATGGATTTAAATTCTCTCAGTTTGATCTTTTCAAGGTCACGTAATTCAAAGGTGGATGTTTCCTTGTATATCTCATACGGTATAGCCCATGCCCTCTCTGCTTTGATTTGCCTGTCCATTAGGCAAGCTAAGACATAAGCATGAGGATATTTCTTCAGGTCATTGAGGAATTTATTCGCCTTTTCATCATCAACAAAATGTACAATCTGGCTTTTAGGATTGGAAAACCGTTTTTTTGCAATTTTCACGAGTAAATTATTCATAATATCCTTTAGCTTTTATTCTCCTTCATGCACTTTTAAATTGTTACCAGCTTATTATCAAAGACATAACCTGCAACGACCAGCATCATCCCTCCAAGATAACTATTTAAATATAGAAGGATACATGTTATTTATAAACATTATTGGTCCATTTTTAGGAATAACTTTGTCAAAAACAAACTGATCTAATACTCCAACAGCTAAACCAGCTGGAGGATATAAACTTCCAATCAATGTCTTAGCAAGAAATTTAAGCGCAGTTCCATCTCTTGCCCTAAGCCAGCTGGGAAGTTTTGAATTGAATGAAGACATTTGATCTTGAATTTCTTTGTCAGTCAAAGTATCAATATTCCCTATCCAGTCTCTAAATGCAATACATTCAGGCGACTGTCTAATTTCCAATAATCTACATATGTCTATTTTTTTATTCTCAAAGTCTATGTCAGGAAATTTTAAATCAACAATTCTATTAATATTGTTTTCGATTTTATTTGGATTAACTTTTGACAATAAAAACATGAGCTTGTTTTGAGGAAAGCCAATCTCGCTATTTATAAAACCTGACATTGCAGAGAAGTATTCCATCTCTTCAAATCTAATATTCAATCTTCCAATACTAAGCAATGCAGATTCAATTAGCTTATGTACTTTTTCTTCCGAAATATTTACCTTGCTCGCTAAATTATTATCGACCTTAAAGTGATCCGATCCGATTTGATGAATTTTTATGGAATAATCAGAATCATTAATTTCAATTCCAGTATCTTTGAGGAAAACTGCGTTTATTGACTTCTTAATCAATGCCTCTTCATTCCTTAAATCATAATACATCTGATTCAATGCCTTGGCACCAAATTTTTCCAAGCACGGGAACGTTGCTCCGTTAACAAGATCCTCTAATTCCAGCTTTTCTTTTAGTTTTAAGCCGCTTATGCTACGGATAGAATCAAGAGTTATGTTTTTATCATTGAATTTATCCATTACTTTTATCACGGAAAACTCATAGCAATATTTTGGAAGCGTCTTTACTTCTACGCCCATGCTTTTCGACTTTCTTTCTAACTGCCCAACGGCCATTATATCATAATTAAGCTTTATCGAATTGGATGATAACAGTTTTTTAGTGCCATCGTATCCAAAATATCTTATAAACAATGGAATTTCTTTTAGCCGTGCGGATTGAAGAATATAGGTGTCAAATATTATAAGCCTGTTGATAAATGACTTAAGGTTGAACTTGATTCCGTTGTTTTCTCTAATTGAAACAGCACAAGGGGCAATTAATCGTCTATTAAAATTTAATTGTTCCATTTTATGAATCACACCCCCTCCACAATCTTGATTTCATCTTCCGTGAGGCCGTAGAGGGCGTAGACTAATTTGTCGATTTCCTTGTCGGTGGCGTCTATCTGGCGCTGAAGCATTGTCTTCGTTTCGGGAACCTTCGCCTCCGATAGCTTCTTGTGAAGTTCGATCATTTTTGCGACAAGAGCAATAAGTCTTTCTGACAACTGTGGCTTAGTTTTTGCTATTGGGAAGTCTTTAAAAAACACATAGCTTGGTTCGTAAAATCCCCCGCGCAACTTGGGAAGGATCATTTTAAAAAGGGAAAACGTTACTTGACTATTAAGAATTCCCAATAGGAATTTGTCATCACAAGGTATTATAAAACATTTCTGATTTGTATAAAGAGATGAGTTATCAAACAAGAATTCCGGTCTCTTTAAGATATTAGGGTAAATTATTTTAGGCTTCTCAAACTCAGAATAATAATCAACTGCATCTTGTATCTCATACCATTTATATTTTCCAGGTTTTCTGCCTTGCCAGCCTGTGCCTTTGAATCCATTTGGCTTTGGTGTCAAGTTTTCCCTGTAAATTTCAAGGTGTTTCAAAATTGCAGGATATTTGTTTATATCCATTCCTCGTCGTGTAAAAATAAGATATCTATCAGCTTCAGGCGTTTCATATCTTTTAATATCTCTTCCTGCCAGGAACGGCTTGATAATTTCTGCGGATTTCGCATCTTCAGAAATAAGGCGATTGCGAGTTTCGCAGTCAATCACAAAGGCTTCGTTAAGGCCGGTAAGAACTCCTCTATAGATTTCTCCTTTCGCATATTCACCGAGAGGGATTCCAGCCTTGCGAAGTTTTTCTAGAAGGTTTTGGCTCTCCTGATTCACCAGAGTCCAAGCAGTATCGTCAAGGGAGGACTTCTTTAGAGGGAATGAAACTTCTTTTACAAAATTATTCAGGTTCGAGAAATCAAGACTTGCGATGTTCGCAACATTAAATTCTGAATTCGGTTTGGCCCTTTTAATCCGGATAATACACGGGTAAGTCGTGGCATTCTCAAAGACGGGCAGATCTCCGAAGTCTGTAATTTCCTCGATGCACTGCTGCTTTAGCCAAGTCCGCAGAGGCTTCCCGTAATTTGCCCGCATCCACTTGTTGGCAACGATATAACTGAAATAGCCACCTTCACGCAGGAGAGATACGCCTTTCTCAATGAAATACGTATAAAGGTCGGCGGTTCCGGCGAAGGTCTTATAGTGAGTCTGGGCATAAGTCTTGAACTGTTCGCCAAGGGTTTCCTGTCGGACATACGGCGGATTACCGATCACCGCATCAAAGCCACGGATATCCGCCTCATTGTCTTTTTGTTGGAGTACAAACTTTGGTTTGTCTTTTCCCTCTCTAGAAGAGCAAGCTAAAGCTTGTACTCCAACGTTGAATATCTCCGGGAACTGACTTTCCCAATCGAAGGCGTTTACACGGATCATCTCTTCTTCATTGAAAAGATCGGACTGCCTGTCCTTGTAGAAGTCGGAACCTATCAGGGAGTTTCCGCATTTGATGTTCTGACCAAGGTCCGGGAGCGCGCGTTCGTGGAAAAGCTGTCCCTGCATCGTCTCCTCGTTCTCCCCTTCCAGGACTTTCAGCAGCAGTGAAAGCTTCGTGACCTCCACCGCCTGCGAATCAATGTCAACCCCGTAAATATGCTCAAGCAGAATTCTTTTGCGTTCGTTGATGGTGAGTTTCCAGTCGCCGGTCGAACCGCGCCTAATTCTTGGATTCTTGCCTTTGGAATATTTCTCCGGATTCTGATTGTACTGCTTCAGATACCAGTCGAGGAGACGTTGGTATGCAACAATCAAAAAGGAACCCGAACCGCACGCCGGATCAAGAACGCGCAAAGGCGAAGATTTGCCGATTGAATAGGTTTCAAGAAGCTTGCCGAGGGTGTTATCCACGATGTAATCGACGATATATGTAGGAGTGTAATAGACGCCGCCAGCTTTGCGGACTTCCGGTTTCTCTTCGACCTTCGCCTGGTGTCCTTCGGTAAGACGGATCACTTTTCCAAGGAACTGTTCATAGACCTGACCAAGTATGTCGGCGGGCAGGACGGAGAACTCGAAGGGACATTCAGGATAGTAGAGCGTCCCTATGATCTCCTTGAATATCTTGTCATCAATCTTGATGCCTGGCGTCAGGGCATCCAGACCTTCGGGGCGTTCCTTTTCCTCGTTGAAATGGAAGAGACCGGAATTGTAGCGCGAATCGGCCTCGCGGAAATACTGGACAAGCCTCTCATATATGTTCACACCGTTCTGGAGCGCGCCGAGGCGACCATAGTGTTCAATTCCGCGATCTTCGCAGATTCTCAGGAAGATGAGGCGGTCGATGGTCTTCTGGACGGCGAAATTTAGTTCGCGCTGGGAAAGCTGCGAATTCCGCACGGCAATATTCTTTGCGAGGTTCGCACGCCAGTTCTCGATTTCCTCGAGGAACGAGGCGTCGACGGAAGCCGTGCCCTTTTTGCCTTTTGCGGTTTCCGCATATTTGTCGAATGAACCTTTGAGAATGGCTTCACGTGAGAATACCGAATATATCTCATCCCATATCTGGGGATAATCCTTGTAGGTGAAATATTTTACACGACCAAGCGCCGGGGCGTCATTCTTGTTCGGCCTTATGCGGCAGTCGTAGACGGCGAATTCCTCGAAATCGGTGAGTATGCTCAGCGGGAGCTTTGACGACCAGGCGTATCTGCGGAGCTGGTATGCGGGAGGGACTGCCTCCTTGATGAATACAGAAGGTTTCTTGGCTTCCAAAAAGAACTTCCTTGTTCCGCCGATCCGGAAACAGTAGTCGGGCGCTTCGGTGGCGGAGCCTATCTTGATTGAATCCTCGTGTATGACATCCTTGTATGCTTCGGCGTATCCGTTCTTGTTGCCCATGTCCCAACCGAGCTGTTCGAAGAACGGATCGAGGAACTCGATCCTTATCTGCGCCTCCTTGTATTCGCCCGACATATAAGATTCGCGGTTGGTTTCGAATCTTTCTACGAGCTTCAGGATTTCCTGCGGCGCTGGCATTGTGTGAAGACCCCCGGGGTTAAAAGATTCTCTTAAGATACTCCGTTTTACCTGTTGTAAAAGATTCGCAAGGGCAAGAACTCGGTACTCTTGAGTAAAGGAAACTTCCTGGCTTAACGGTGTTCCCCATATTGAGCATTGTCTTCGCTGACCTTCAGAAGGCATGAAGAATGGCTTGGAAAAGCTTTATTCCTCGACTTCAGCACCATGCTCTTACTTATTACAGGCCAGCCTTCTTTTTTCAGCTTTTCAGTGTTCCGCTTCAGTCTTGCAGCAAATGAATGCAAATCATTCCCACATTCATCCTGGATCTTCATTCCGGCCTTGCGGACTTCCTCCACAACTGAATCTTTCAACATGTTTAATCTCCCTTGTGAAAATCTAAAAGTTCCTCAGGCGTACATATTTCAGGTGTTCTAAATCCCAGCCTGCTATTAAACCTGGCAAGCTCAAGCTTAATATGAGCGTTCGCAAGATGTTTGCAATTCCAAGTCAAAAGAAAATCCATTTCATAATACACCGTATATGCTATGTGAAACACATCCCTGAAAAGTTTGTCTGGAAAAGAAAAATGCCTCATGTATTTTGCTGCAATTGGCTCGATCTTGGGATTGTAGTCAAGAACTGGAATTCCTGCCAGCAACTCAATTCTCTTTTCTGCAAATGATGGATTGCCTGCACTTATTTCCTCAATGACCACATCCGAAATGAAGAGCTTGTATTCTTTTCGCCTGCGCTGCCACCATTCTGATGTAATCTGACGATGTCCGAGTATTATTATATTGTCTGTCCTTTTACCAACAAGGTAACTGGGAATCGTAGTTTCAACGTAGACGTTATACATTTTTGAATTCTCCTAATTCATTCAATGCTTAAGTTCTTTCAGTTTGCGGTGGAGCGTACGCCTGCTGATTCCTAATTTCGCGGAGGCCTTGGTGATATTTCCACTGCATTCGTCGAGAGCCTTCTGGATCAGCATTTTCTCCGTCTTGTCGATATTGAGCGAATTGGAAGAAAGTACAGGTTTCGCAAGCCCGGGCGAGAACGCCTCGCGGATATAGACGGGCACATTGTGGAGATCCAGCATTCTGCTCCTGCTGAGCACGACCATCCGTTCCACACAGTTGCGAAGTTCGCGGATGTTCCCCGGCCAGGAAAACCTGCAAAGGACATTCAGCGCCTCCTCTGAAATGCTCATTGAATCCTTCTTGTTCTCCCTGGAGAAATCATCAAGGAAATGCTTCACGAGAAGAGGAATATCCTCCTGTCTTTCCCGGAGCGGTGGAAGATGGATCGCCACCACGAAAAGACGGAAATAAAGGTCCTCCCGGAATTTTCCATCGGCAACCAATGTCTTCAGATCCTTATTGGTTGCTGTGATCACCCTGGTGTCAGTGGCAATGGCACCCGCGCCGCCGACCCTCTCGAATGTCCTCGTCTCAAGAGCCCTGAGGATCTTGACCTGCACTGACTGGTCGATATCGCCGATTTCATCGAGGAAAAGAGTCCCTCCGTCCGCAAGTTCAAAACGTCCCTTGCGCTGTTCAGAGGCGCCGGTGAAGGATCCCTTCTCATGTCCGAACAATTCGCTTTCGAGGAGTGTAGGCGGAAGGGCCGCGCAATGCACGGCGACGAACTGTCCGGTCCTGCCGCTGAGCGCATGGATTGAGTGGGCTATCATCTCCTTGCCTGTTCCGCTCTCTCCGGTTATCATGACGGTAGTGCGGGCCGGGGCGACCTGTTTGACGGTTTCAAAGACTTCGTGCATGCAGGCGGACTTGCCGATGATGTCGCCAATCTCATAGCTGCGGTTCAACTTCCGTTTCAGCTCCTTGTTCTCCTCGGTAAGCTGTTTCTTCTCCACAGCCCTTTTGACCATGAGTTCAAACTGGTCAAGGCTGAGCGGCTTCTGTATGAATTCAAACGCCCCGATCCTTGTCGCCTCAACTGCGGAAGGGATGGAACCGTAGGCGGTCATGACAATGCAGACCGGCTGGGGATCCTTCGCAAGAGACTCCTTCAGCACTTCCATGCCGTCCGCCCCCGGCATCTTCAGATCAGTCACGACAATATCAAAATTATTTTTCCTGAGGATATTTATCGCCCGGGAACCGTCCTCGGCGAGAGTCAGGTCGTATTCCCGCTGGAGCAGACGGCTTATCCCCTCGCGTGTCGATCTCTCGTCATCAACCAGAAGTATGCTGTATCTTCTATTGTTCGCCATGTTAACAACCTCCTCATCATGCGGAACGCATGATAATAAATCCCAAGTTCCAAGCTCCAAAATCCAAACAACTTCCAATGTTCAAACAAATACAGGAACAGCCCTCACGGACTTTAACTGCTGACAATCAAGAACACGTCTTGCGACGTTGACTACAAGCATATTCAATCTTTAAGAAATTGCATTCGTTAGTAGTCAAGCTCGCTAGAGCTGTTCTTTTCTTGATATATATTCACCGGCTCTCCGATTCAGGTTACTGCCTTCCCTGCGCAGGGGGCAGAAGCCTTATTTTCCTTGCCACAAGAGGGAATACAATCTTGAAAACTGTTCCCTTGCCATGTTCGCTTTCGACGGAGAGTTCGGCGCCATGCTCCCTGATAATCCTCTCGACGATCATAAGGCCTAGTCCGCTGCCGTCCTTCCTTGTCGTATAATAAGGCTTGAAAACCCTGCTTATCTCATCGGAAGCAATTCCTTTTCCGGTATCGGCGAAATCGAGTTCGACCTTGTTCTCGTCGAATGAACAAGATATGTTCATCGTTCCGCCCTCTGGCATCGCCTGTATGGCATTCCTAATTATATTGTAGAAAGCCTGTTTCAACTGGCCGGCATCCCCATTTACGAGCGGGCATTCATCGGCCCATGAACACTCGACCTTGATCTTCTTGTTCTCAATCTCATACTGCATGAAATTGAGCGTTTCAATTATGAGCATCTTGAGATCGAGACTGGACATCACCGGAGCTGTTGGGCGCAATGCCTGCAGGAACTGGGCTATTATAGTGTCGAGCCTCTTCACCTCTTTGGAGGCCACGGAAAGCAGTTCAAGGGAATCCTTGTCCTTCTTGCGGCTTTTCTTGAGGTTCCTCTCAAGCAGCTGCAGATGGATGGTCAGGCTGTTCAACGGATTTCCTATCTCATGGGCCACGCCTGCGGCAAGAAGGGATACCATCTGGGTCTTCTCCGATTCAAGCTCCTTCCTGGTGTTCAGACGGGATTCAGTGACATCATGGAGGATTATTATCGCGGTCTCCTTGTCGTCTTCGTGGGGGACGATGTAGAACATCAGGTTCCTGCGGACTGGATAAAGCACTTCGATCTCCTGCCTGGAGACCTTATACCATTCATTCGCATCCTTGTCGAGTATCCCCTTCCAGTTTACTTCCTTCAGGAACCTGTTTATCCGCTGCTCCTCGATATTGTCGGGAATCCCGAGCATCGATATGGCAGACTTGTTGGCATAGCGAATCTTGAGCTCCTTGTCAACGACAATCACCCCCTCCTGGATGTTGTTGAAGACGGTCTGAAAAAAACCCTTCTCCCTTATCTGGCGCAGGACATACGCCTGGACATTGTCCCTGTCATGGGGTGACAACCTGTCTATTATCCTCTCGAAATGTTTTCCTTTTGGCATTCCAGATTCCCTATCCTTGCAATGGCGACACAATGTCGCGTTGAATGTCCTAAAAAAAGAGGACTGCGGGATTGTATCCCGTCCCCTGTTACTTAAAAAGCTATCTGCAACCTTTAATGCGTATTTCTTGAATCTCAATGTATAATATACCTTATTAACATGAAAAACCACAACGTAAAATATTTTTTTGTCACAGGTACCGGAACTGGAGTTGGAAAGACAATAGCCACGGCCGGGCTTGCCGCGCTTTTCTCGTCCTCTGGAAGGAAAGTCGCAGTGATGAAGCCAGTGCAGACTGGCCTCTGTGAATCCATCGGGGATCTTGAAGTTATAAGATCCATTGCGCCGGGACTGGTCAGGCTCCCGGATAAAATCTCATGCCCGTATTCCTTCTCTCTTCCGGCCTCCCCTGCCCTTGCGGCTTCAGTGGAAAACAAAACGATCAGTCCCGCAAAAATATTGGCGGCATACCATAAGTGCATCTCATATCCCGGAATCGACACGCTTCTCGTCGAAGGCGCAGGCGGTCTGATGGTGCCTGTCAAAGACAGAATCCTGATGATCGACCTGATCTCCCTTTTGAAAATCCCCGCCATACTTGTAGCCGACGCGGGACTCGGGACGCTCAACCATTCACTTCTGAGCATCGAGGCGATGAAAAGACGGAAGATCAGGATAGCTGGAATAATCCTCAACCGAATGCCAAAAAATCCCGGCGTATTGGAAAAGGACAACATAAGGACCTTGGAAAGACTTTCCGAAATTCCGGTCATTGCAGTTATTGAAACGATCAATTCACCAGTCAAATCTGCGAGGTTCGCAGACGAACTCCTGTCCTGCCTCAAGGCACGGAAACTTGTTTTTCAATTGATTTAAACAGCAAATGCGGTAAATTACATAGGAATTATTAAACAGGGGGGATTATAATGCCGCCTATTGTCAGGACATCAATAACATGTACAAAGTGCCAATACCACTATGAGGTAGAGGACAAGTTCCTTGGCAAGCTCCTGACATGTCCGAAATGCCAGGGTAAATTCTATTCCCAGGCATCAGGCACCGATCTCAAACAGACCATCAGGTCCTCCGCGGCGAACACTGCAAAGACTAAAACTGTCAATACCGATGCCCATTTCGACAGGAAGGCAAGGAGAAGGAAGATTATCACGCGCACACTGGCAGTCCTTGGCGTGCTGATACTGGTTTTTTTCCTCTGGGAATCGTTCAAGTTCGCGACCCGTCCGATAGATGACAAGCCAGATCCCAAGCTTGCATACAATGCCGCGCAGGATTTCATGAAGACTAAAAGCGGCCTTGCCAATATCGACATCGCCATATTCTCAAAGAAATTCACGCTTGCAAACATCGATTCAAAAAAGAAGACATATTCCATCAAGACTTCCATAAACATCCTCATGCCGGAACAGAAGAAGCCGACAGACAATAAAATCACCATTAACATGGCCTACCTCGGCGAAGAAAAGTGGGAATACACCGACTATTCCTTCGACAAGTAACCCCGACCGACAATAGTTTTTTTTGGATTTCTTCGTGAACGCACTTTAATTTTCCACCGCATGAGATAGGATTTATGCGAAAAAAAGACAACATCGGATCTTTCTCCAAGGAGAGAATAATGAAAAAACTGGACAGCAGGAGGTTTGCAAGGCTTACTCAGCTCAAGGCTTCAAGGACGTCGTTCCCTGGCAATCCGCAGAATGCGAATGTCGAAGTCTTCGAGAATCTTTTCCCGGAACGAAACTACGAGATAGAGTTCGTATGCCCTGAATTCACATCGCTCTGCCCTGTTACCGGACAGCCCGACTTCGGCGAGATATCGGTGAAGTACATACCTGACAGGCTATGCGTGGAAAGCAAATCCTTGAAACTGTTCCTGTTCTCGTTCCGGAACTTCAACACCTTCCATGAAGAGGCCGTAAACATCATCGCCGACAGGATAAACGAGGCTTGTTCACCAAGATGGCTCCAGGTCTCCGGAAGATTCCATCCCAGGGGAGGCATCTCGATAAATGTGAAAGTCGAGAAAACAAGAAAAGGTTTCAGGCACAAATGAAAAAGAACTCTTTCAAGATCATATCTGGCGGAAGTATCACGTCGCCTGCGGGATTCAGGTCGTCCGGAATCTGCGCAGGGCTCAAGAAAAGCGGAAAACCCGACATGGCGCTCATAAGTTCTGAAGTTCCAGCAAAAGCTTCCGCCGCATTCACGAGCTGTCTATTTGCAGCCGCACCGGTCGTCTATGACAAGGAAATAATCTCCAGAGGGAAACCTGTCTCGGCCGTCATAATCAACAGCGGGAACGCCAATGCCTGCACAGGCAGGAAAGGACTTGCGAATACCAGGATGATGGCAAAGACAACTGCATCGCTTCTTGGAATAAAGTCCGGTTCGGTGCTTGTCTCTTCCACAGGCAGGATCGGAGTCCAGATGCCCATGGAGAAGATCGGAAACGGAATCAGGAAAGCTGTCTCAGCGCTTTCCACGAAAGGCGGACATGCGGCCGCAGCCGCAATAATGACGACCGATACACGTCCGAAGGAAATAGCTGTAAGCATTGTAATTTCCGGGAAGAAGGTGACGATAGCCGGGATGACAAAAGGCGCCGGGATGATCGCCCCCGGAATGAATGCGGTTCCTCATGCGACAATGCTCGCATATGTCACCACCGATGCGGCAATCGAACTGCGCCTGCTCGACAAGCTTCTCGCCGAGGGCACAGAACTATCTTTCAACAGGATCACCGTCGACGGCGACATGAGCACCAATGACACATTGATAGTCATGGCAAACGGCCAGAGCGGAAACAAGACCATAAAATCGGGAACTTGCGAGGCTGCCATTTTCAGGGAGGCCCTGCTCCACGTCCTCCAGCACCTTGCGAAGGCAATCGTCCTGGACGGCGAAGGCGTCACGAAGTTTGTAACAGTAAAAGTACTGAACGCCCCGACTGTGAAAGATGCAACGGTCTGTGCGAAGGCGATCGCGAATTCGCTTCTCTGCAAGACCGCCTGGTTCGGCGGTGATCCCAACTGGGGGCGTGTTATGGCTGCCGCAGGTTACTCCGGAGCTTCGTTCAATCCCGACAAGGCAAGCCTCTATTATGAAAAGACTCCTGTCGTGAAGAACGGACAGGACGCAGGAACTCCTGAAAAGAAGCTGGCTGGAATCGTTCAGAGGAAATCCTTCACGATCACGCTTGACCTCAAATCAGGAATACATTCCTCGGAAGTCTGGACGAACGATATTTCATATGAGTACGTGAAGATAAACGCGGACTATCACACGTGATTATTTGGCGATATTGAGATTGGATGAATTGAAGATTGACGAGATTTTCTGGTATTACGAACGCTCATGCGTTCCCGGGAGTGCGGTGATAAAATCACCGCTAGCGCAGACTTTGTCTGCGCACTCCGACGGAAGCTGCGCATCGTATTTATAATTGCATATAACATGAGGATGATATGAAGAAATACATAAACAAGGCATCAATTCTGATTGAGGCGCTCCCCTACATTCAGAAGCTGCGCGGCGAGATAATTGTAATTAAGTTCGGCGGAAGCGTGATGGAGGATTCCGAGCTCATGAAGAGCACGATGAGGGATATCGTGCTCATGGAATGCGTCGGCATGCGGCCAGTGGTCGTCCATGGCGGAGGAGATGCGATCAGCGCAAAGCTGACTTCCATGGGAATTGAGACAAAATTCATAAACGGCCTGCGGTTCACCTGTGACAGGACGGTAAATGTCGTAGACGACGTGCTTCATAACGAAATCAATCCCGAAATCGTGAAGGCGATAAAGGCGGCAGGCGGCAAAGGCCACCAGCTTTCCGGCAAGAAGTTCCTCAAGGCGAAGAAGATGTTCACGACATGCCAGAAGACCGGGGAACAGCTGGATATCGGTTTTGTCGGCGACATCTTCCATGTCGACACCAAGCACATCTTCGAAGCCGTCAAATCAAACATGATCCCTGTAATCCCTCCTCTGGCATGCGATGAGAAGGGCCAGGTCTACAATATCAACGCCGACATTGCGGCCTGCAAGATCGCCGAGGCGCTCAAGGCGAAGAAGCTCGTTTTCCTGAGCGATGTCCCGGGAATCCTCCAGGATCCGAAGGACGAAGAGACTGTCATTTCAACCGTAAAGACAAGTGAAGTCGAAACTCTGATTGAACGCGGCATCATAAAGGGCGGAATGGTCCCGAAGGTGAAAAGCGCAGTCCACGCTATCAACGCAGGAACCGACAAGGTCCACATGATCGACGGCCGCATGAAACATTCCCTCCTCCTCGAAATATTCACCGACAAGGGAATCGGCACGGAGATAATTAAGTAGTATAAATATTCACCGAGGAACATGCCTCGGTGAATATTTATTACCCCAGCGGGACAAGTTTTGGTTTGCGCTGGTTGAAGGTGCAGAGCTTGGAATATCCTGCGGATTTCGCAAGTTTCACTGCATCTGCGAAGTTCGCAGCAATCTCGCCAGGGGAATGGGAATCGGAACCAAGGGCGAGCATGAGTCCGGCCTTTTTCGCCATCTTCAAAATTTCCAATGAAGGATAAGCTTCCTTCACAGGTTTCCTGAGACCGGAGGTATTTATCTCGATCGCCATCCTGTTCTTCGCCGCCGCCTTGAAGACTTTGCTTATAGAATTCCTTATCTTGGTCATGTCGGACGGATAATACCCGAACTTCTTCGGAAGGTCAAAATGTCCGATGATGTTGAATTTACCGCTTTCGGCCATTTCCAGGAGGATTTCAAAATAGCGGTTCCATACCTTGACGATGAATTCCTTCTCATTCCACTTGTCGGCGAAATCCGGATTGTCAAAAGGAAACTCGTCGGTGTAATGGACTGAGCCGATGAGATAATCGAATTTTTCATCTTTCAGGTTCTTGAAGACCTCGTCCATACGGCCGGGCACCCAGTCAACTTCGAGTCCGTACCTTACTGTGATTTTTGGAAACTCCTTTTTCAATCCTGATATGAGCTTCCTATATGCCGGAAACTGCCTAGATGTCATCCGGTATTTCGAATCAAAGCCGAGAGGCCAGGGGCAGTGGTCGGAAAAGCCTATTTCGGATATTCCGCTCCTGATAGCCGCCTTGACGTATTCTTCAGGCCTGCCAGAGGCATGTTTGCAGAGATAAGTATGGACATGGTAGTCGACAAACATAAATTTTCCACGGAGTTAAGAATTTAGGGAACCTATAAAAATTCGCATTTGGCGCGTTGCGGAAGATTTTTGAAAGCTCAAAAAGAATTTCTGAACGGAGGCGTATCCAAGCGATACGCCGACAGAGGAACATTCTTATTTGAGCCAAAAAGATCCGCAACCCGGAGGGCGACAGATTCTTATGGATTCCGACTTCGTCGCAAATCCGGTCACAGCCCGTTTCAGGGCTGCTCCTGGCGTTTGCTCCTTGCCGTCTCTCCATAATCTCCTGTCGCGCACCATATGCCAATTTTCAGAGGTTCCCTTTATACGATCTGGAGCTTGCTTTCAAGCTGGGATATCTTTCGCTTCATGTGCTCGTCGGATGAGTATTCTTCCTGTATCCTGTTGCAGGCATGGATGACGGTGGCATGGTTCTTCCCGAAAGCTTCACCTATTGAGAAGAGGGACTTGTCCGTCATCTTCCTGCAGAGGTACATTGCGATCATCCTCGGCATTGCGATGTTCGCAGGACGCTGGTTTCCGGTAAGGTCTGAAACTCTAAGGTCGAAATAGTCGGCGACTTTCTTCTGGATCGTCTCGACAGTGAGACGGACTGCGGCCATTTCCGCGAGGAAATCCCTGAGGACCTCCTGTGCTGTCTCAAGGGTCATGTCAACTTTCTTGACGGAAGAGAACAATATGAGTCGGCGGAGTGCGCCTTCTAGCTTCCTCACGTCCGGTTTTGTGTTCTGAGCGATGAACCATAGGACCTTGTCATCGAATTTTATGAGATGCTCCTCCTGCTTCTTCCTGAGGATGGCGAACCTGGTCTCTTCGCTGAACGGAGTGATCTCGACGATCAGACCCGAGACGAAGCGGGAAATCAGGCGCTGTTCGAGTCCGTTTATCTCGGAGGGTGTCTTGTCGGAGGTCAGCAGTATCTTCTTGTCTTCGTTGTGGAGCTTGTTGAAGGTGTTGAAGAACTCCTCCTGCATCCGGACTGTCTTTGAGAGGAACTGGATGTCGTCGATAAGCAGGAAGTCGACCTTCCTGAACCTGTCCCTGAAATTATGATGGCTCCTGTTGCGGATGGAATCGGTATAGAGGTTCAGGAAATCCTCGCATCGGAGATATTCGACCACGTGCTTCTTGTTCGTCCTCATCGCCTCGTTCGCGACCGCCTGGATGAGATGGGTCTTGCCGAGTCCCGGCGAACTGTATATGAAGAGCGGATTCACGGAATGCACGGAGCCCGGCTGGAGGACGCTCATCGCCGCCTCATAGGCGAGCGAGTTCTCCGGTCCCACCACGAAATTATTGAATGTGAAACGCTGGTTGCAGTTCGGAGCCGAAGGTGATGAGGCTGTGAGGAGATGCTTTTTCTTCTCGGAAGTGCTTTTCTTTTCCGCAGACTGCTGCTCGGTCTCAGGAACCTCCTTGACATGCCCCGTCTCATATTTGATCCTGACGGCTTTTCCAAGGACGTCCTTCAAAGCGCCCTGTATGATCTCCTCGAAATGGACATGCAGCCATTTGGACGTGAAGTCATCTGAGACGCCGAGGACAACCCTGGACGGAGTCATCGACACCGGAGTTATGGTATCGATCCAACGTCTGAAGGTTTCCGGATCCTTTATTTCATTCCTAATATATTTACAGGCCGACAGCCAGACCTGTTCTTTTGCAATACCCTTGCGCATAAGAACTACCCACCCATCATTATTGAAACAGAATAACAGTCATTACTTATTAACACATATTCTGAAACAAGCAAACTTTAATATTTTTTCGATTTTTTTTAAAATATCAACTTGACAAATATTTTTTCCGTCCTCAGCTCGCGAAAAATATTTTTCATTCCGCTGCAGCCTCATTTTGAGGCTGAAACGCATGATTCGGTTCAAACGCTTGTGCTGAGAGTTCTTCCGGCAGGTTTTTCTGGTCAGAGGCGCCTTGACGCCTTTGTTCCGAGAAATCATCTATTCAAAATATGCTATTTATTATAAACTTGTTGACAAGTTATTAACATTGCATTCATTCATTGCCCGCCGGACAACGAAATCAAATTAATATTTTTTTTGAAATTGACAAGCGTTATTTCAAAAAGAAAACAAGGAACTGTTGTAAGTCATTGATATTAAGTTAAATTATTTTATCCTTGGGTTTATTGTTAAATTTTTGACAAATAACAGGAACAACTCCAGTGAAAACAAGAATACTATATCTCGCAGAGTACTGTCTCACTCCTCACAGGAAGATGCCGCGCACGGGGATCCTCTGCGAAGACGACAGGATAATCGCCTTCGGCGGGGCTTCGGCGTTTGAAAAGGAGCCCGGCCTCCAGGTGATAGAGTTCGCGGACACATATGTCACTCCGGGAATCGTCGACACCCATATCCACGGCGCGGGCGGATATGACTGCACCTCGGGAGTTGAAGACATCGCACCTATGAGCATAACGCTTGCATCGCACGGCATCACCTCCTTTCTTCCTACAATTGTCTCGGCCTCTCCGGAAAAAATGATGAAGGCCATCGCGACACTCTCGAAAATCATAAAGGGCGACCATGTCTCCGGAGCCGTCCCGGTCGGAATAAACATCGAAGGTCCCTTCCTCAACAGGGAAAAGCACGGCTCCCAGTATGAAAAGGAAATCCGGCCGATCGATCTCGGAGAACTGAAGGAGATGATCGCAACTGGCGGACGCATGATAAAGATAATGACATTTGCTCCGGAACTGGAAGGATCCATAAGGCTGATCGAACTCCTCCTCGAGAACAACATCATCCCCTCCATGGGGCACAGCCTTTCCGACGAACAATCGGTACTGAAGGCCGTCGATGCCGGCGCCAGGCGCTGCACCCATATCTATAATGGAATGCCGCCGCTGCATCACAGGCTCGCGGGCCTGACCGCAATCGCCCTTACCGACGACAGGATAGATGTTGAGATAATCCTCGACGGATCGCACATACATCCCAAGATGATCGACCTTGCCTGCAGGGCAAAGCCGAAGGACAAGGTGATCGGAATCAGCGACGCGATCCAGGGCACCGGCCTCCACGACGGCATATATCATGTCGGCGATTCGGAGATCCACATCGAAAGAGGCAAGGTTACGACTGCCGACGGAATACTTGCCGGCTCGACAATGACCCTGGAAAGGGGATGGCGGCACCTCATATCCTTCACGCATCTTGAAAATACCGAGGCGTCGGCATGCCTCACCTACAATCCTGCAAAAAGCATAGGACTCGACGACAGGGGCGAGATCAGGCCCGGAAAAATGGCGGATCTCACCTTCTTCGATTCGAAGACGAACACGATCAGGATGACAGTATGCCAGGGCAGGATCGTCTATGATTCACAGGGCATCTACAACACGAACAACAGGTGACGCGTTTTTCCCGGCCAGATGAACTTCTCAAGATATTTTCCCGGCAACCACATGTTCCGTGCCTTCAAGCACAGGAACTACAGGCTCTTCTTCGCAGGCCAGGGCGTCTCGCTGATGGGGACATGGATACAGCAGATCGCGGTCAGCTGGCTGGTCTACCAGCTTACAAATTCTGCGCTCCTCCTCGGAATAGCAGGCTTTGCATCACAGATACCGGTCTTCTTCCTTACACCTGTCGGCGGTGTCTTCGCCGACAGATGGAACCGGAGATGGATACTTCTCGTAACGCAGTTCATGTCGATGCTCCTCGCCTTCATGCTGACGTTTCTTTTCTTCAGGGGGGACATAATAGTATGGCAGGTCATCACCATCAGCTTCCTGCTTGGCTGCGTCAATGCATTTGACATGCCGGCAAGGCATTCATTTGTCAACGACATAGTTGCCGGCAGGAAGGACATAGGGAACGCCATAGCCCTCAATTCATTCCTCTTCAACAGCGCACGCCTGATCGGTCCCGCGATAGCTGGAATAATAATCGCAAGGAGCAGCGAAGGAGTCTGCTTCCTGATCAACGCCTTCAGCTTCATTGCCGTCCTTGCCGCGCTTTCAGCCATGGACACTGATGATATAAATATCCTGCAGCTGAAAAGGCAGCATCCGATAAAGGAGCTTATGCAGGGATTGAAATATGCGGCCGGGAACAGGAGGATAAGGAACATCCTCGCATTCGGACTTATGATAGGCCTTGTTGGAATGCCATATGCCGTGCTGATGCCGATATACGCGAGGGATGTCATGCATGGGAACGCGGCAACTCTCGGGTTCCTCACGGGGGCCGCCGGACTCGGTGCCCTCACAGGCGCATTGTTCCTCGCACGGAAGAAGGACGTCGACGGGCTGGAGAAGATAATCTGCGCAACATGCATGATATTCGGCTCCGGGCTTATCCTGCTTTCATTCTCGGAAATCTTTGCGCTTTCGCTCGTGCTCATGTTCTTCTGCGGACTCGGCCTCATGCTGCAGATGTCCTCAAGCAATGTGACCCTGCAGACAATCGTGGACGATGACATGCGCGGAAGGATCATGAGCCTATATATCTTCGCCTTCATGGGATCCGCGCCGTTTGGTTCCCTCATCGCCGGAGCGACAGCACAAAGGATAGGTCTCCAGACCACCCTTATGATCAGCGGAATAATATGCATGCTGGCCGCCTGCATATTCTTCCTGGTGATGAAATCGGGGGAAGCAAAGCACAGATGACCCGGCTTCGCAAGGAAACTACGCCGCGGCAGGCAGAAGAGGGCAGTTCGGGAGTTCTAAAGTTCGGGAGTGCGGAAGTTGCTAGTATTGAAGAAGTAAATCAAATCACAAATTTTCTTCCAACGCTTCAAGCAGTCGCGAGATGTCGCTGTCGGTATGGGCGGAATTCAGGGACAGCCTGAGCCTTGCCGATCCTTTTGGAACTGTCGGCGGCCGTATAGCGACCACAAGCATTCCCTTCTCAAGAAGATTCCGTGAAATCCGCAGGACTTTTTCAGGATCGCCTGCAATTACAGGAATTATCGGAGTTGCCGTATTTCCGGTATCAAAGCCGATCCATCTTATTTCTTCCGCCAACTTCGCAGATTTGACAAGCAGATTCCTGCGGATTTCGCAGTATTCCTGGGACTGCACCAGATCGACTGCGGCATCTATTGCACCATAGGCTGCAGGTGGTAGCGCTGTTGAAAAAACGAATGTTCCGCACCTGTTGACGAGATATTCCTTCATCTCTTCTGAACATGCGACATAGGCGCCATATGAGCCCATGGCCTTGCTGAAAGTCCCCATCGAGATGTCAAGCCCCCCTGCTCCCGAAGCAAGTCCTTCGCCTTTGCAGCCGAAAACTCCGGTCGCATGCGCATCATCAAGGTAGAGCATCGCGCCATGTTCATGCGATATTTTCTTCAACGCCTGGACGTCGGCGAGATCACCGTCCATGCTGAACACCGTATCACTTATGATGATTCGCCTCGAAGGCGAATCATTATGCATCAAAGCCTCAAGATGCTTCAAATCCAAATGCCGGTATCTTCTGAAGCCGGCGCCTGAGAGCTGGGCTCCGGAATTAAGGCTTGCATGGTTCAGCTTGTCGGCAAATATTGCGGAATCCCTGTCTGCGACAGCTGATATGGCGCCGATGTTCGCGAGGAAACCTGAACCGATAACCAGCGACGCCTCGCTTCCTTTCCACGCTGCAATCTTCCTTTCAAGTTCCATGTATGGCGGAAAAGTTCCGGTGACAAGACGCGAGCCCTTTGAACCGGCGCCGTAGAGGTTCGTCCACCTGACGGCCGCCTCCTTGAGCTTCGGATGGTCTGACAGTGCAAGATAGTTGTTGGAGGAGAAATCAATGCATTTCCTGCCGTCGACGATGCATTCCCTGGCGGAGACAGGGGCGACCGGGCGCAGCTTCCGCCGCAAGTTCCCGGCATCCGCCTTCTTCAGAAATTCCTTGACGAAATCCATGGTCGGAAAATTGCCTTCTATAAATAAATGACTTAAAGGACATCAAAGACACAAAGAAATATCAAACGCCAACAGCATAATCAATATACACATAGCAACACATATCCTGAAATCTTCCCTGATTTCATGTTTTATACTTTCCACCGTGGCTGCGCCTGGGCGTAGCTCGAAGAAACCCTTATGATCACCCGGCTTCGTTTACATGCTCTGACGAGCACGATACTACGCCGAGGCAGGCTTCACTCTTCGAGCGAAGCCTGGTGCGCGAGGGGGGATTTGAACCCCCATGGGTTGCCCCACCAGATCCTAAGTCTGGCGCGTCTGCCAATTTCGCCACCCGCGCATGTCAACGCCCGCTACAACATTCAAAATCAGGTTTGCACCGGGCTTGAGGCTTGATAATTAATATGCATGGAGGTATATTTGCAAATATATGAAATTTAAAATAACCACCAAATTATTGACGGCTGCGTCGTTTCTCGTCTCCTTAAGCCTCTACTCCGGACCTACAATCACCTTGAAGAACATTTCCGAACAGGGCTTGAAGATCTACAATGAGAAGATGACTGCATATCCCGCCATGGAAGTGCCGAAGTTCGAGAAGGAAGCCGAGGAGAAATATCCGCTCTACAAGGAAGGCGACGAAATTACGCTGAACACCATCCGCTCAGTCGTGAAAGGTAAGTTCTACAGCTATAATACCAAATACATCACAATAGGCTCCACGAACGTCCCTGTTGTAGATGTCGATTCGACCACCCTCGCCAAGTTCTCCAAGGAGGAGAACCAGAAGCTCCGCAATGTACATATCAAGATGGGCAAGGACGCCTACAATATCAAGAAGCTCGAGTTCAGGGAGAAGCTGCTCGAGGAAATATATTCGCAATATCCGGCTTTGAACGCAGTCGAAACCGCAAGACTGTTCAAAAACATAGCCTCCAAGGATGCCAATACCAAATATTCGGAAGCATTCAGGAATTTCTATGACTCCTCCCTGCCGGTGAAAGGCACGCGCGATGACTTCATGAAACAGCTTACGGATGATTTCGCAAAAAAATATCCTGAACTTGCGCTTGATGATGACATTTTCATCCTGAAGACCGAGAAGGAGGCCAATGAGAAAAGAGACCTGGAACTCAAGGCAAAGAGGCTTGCAAGGCTAAAGGAACGCATCCTCAACCCGAAGGCCGCGACACCAGTCTTCGAACCTGACGGAGGAGTTTTCGAACCGACAAAGCCCCTGAAGATATCATGTTCCACCCAGGACGCCGAAATACGATATACTTTCGATGGCACAGAACCCAATGAGGATTCTCCGCTTTATACGGAACCGGTTGCCCTGCCCCACCCACTGGTTGTCAAGGCCAAAACTTTCCACAAGGAATTCAATGACAGCGATATCGCCGAAACCGGAGCCTGGGCCGGCGGTCTATACGCATCCTATTTCGAGACCATGACCTTCCGCGGCAAAACCTTTGAAAAGGTTGATCCATGCGTCAATTTCAACTGGGGAAATGCCGTCCCGACCTCGGATCTCCCCGGCGATCTGATCTCAATGATCTGGACCGGACAGATCACGCCAAAGACTTCTGAAACATATACAATACATCTCACCTGCGACGACGGCGCCAGGCTGTGGATAGGTGAAAAACTCATCATTGACGCCTGGAAGGAACAGCCCCCGACGGATTATGAGGCGACCATACTCTTCGAGGCAGGCAGGAAATATGATATCAAGCTGGCCCTTACCGAAGTCCAGGGGCAGATCACAGCCAAGCTCCAGTGGAGCAGTCCTAAGATCAAGCTGGAAGTCATACCTCAGGACTGCCTGATGCCGGAAGGCAAATATGTAAACGAAATGAAAACATGGAACAAACTTGAAAAGAATGAATATGTGAACCGGGCAAGGACCAAAAACCCGGGCAGCTACCTGGACAATTTCAGGCTTACTATCCGCGGCGGGCAGGAACGCTGGAACAAACTCGGAATCAAATAAACGGAGCGCTGGCGTCTCGCCGGCATCAATTAACGGACGGTTTTTTTATGGATGAGAATACTAAAAAATCAATAACGACAGCGCTGGTGATCCTTTTCCTGCTGATCATTGCCGTCGTCATATACTTCATGTTTTTCGCCAAGAAAAAAGTACAGGAGGTGGCACCGCCCCCTTCGACCACTGCTGCCACGAAAGTTGAAGCCCCGAAGAAACAGGAGCCGGAATTCATCGAAAAGATCGAGAATTACGACACCGGCGAACTGAGGGCGAAATATTTCGTCTACAGGGTCAAGCCCGAGATAAAACACAAGGAATACAAGGAATACTACAAGAGCGGCAAGATAAAGATCGAGTGCACCTACAAGGACAATGTCATAGACAGCCCCTATTTTTACTGGTATGAGAACGGTGTCAAGGCCATGGAGGGCACTATGAAGAATGGACTCCAGGAAGGTGCTTTCCTTGAGAATCATCCTGATGGCAAAAGGAAACTTTCTTATTCTTACAAGAACGGCAGGCTTGACGGGAAATGGCAGGAGTTCTATGACGATGACAAATCAACATTGATGATCGAGAAGAACTATAGCGCCGGGGAACTTTACGGCAATTTCCAATATGCCGCCCGTGACGGCAAGACAAAGATTTCAAAGGATAACGGTGCGGCTCCGACACCGCCCCCTCCGGCTCCAGCGACGGATAAGCCTGCAACAGACAAGCCCGCAGCCACCACTCCGACGGCAACGTCACCCTCGGCTCCAGTTGTCCCAGGCAAGCCGTCAACTCCAGCGTTCCCGCCAAAAATCCCACCATCCCCTGCCACTCCCGCAAAGTAATCGAAAATATTTCATTTTGGAACAATGAAAGAGTTTACGATTTCAAGATATAGGACCAACCTGAGCCATTCTTTACAGGCGAGTCAAATGGAACTTACAGACACACCAAAGTCCATCTGTGTTAAGGCGGCGGCCCAAGCCGCCTTAATAGTATTCGCTATCATATTCTTTTCTTTCGGCTTGAAAATATATTCAATCGGCGGTGGCGAAGTATGCCGAACATGTGAAGTCTATGGGGCGCCAATCGCAAGCCTTATGCGCAATGTCGGTTTTATCCTGCTATTGACACCTTTAACCTGGTCGCTGTTATCTATGTTCGCGGATAACATTTCCGAACAAAACATAAAGCTTAAGAAACATCTTCCACTGTCGGGAATTATGTTGATTATTATATTTACAACCTTGTTCCTCTACTCCTTAATATTTTTCGTGAGAAGCATTTCCATGCATGCTCATCTTGGAGGTTGACAAATTATAAATTTCACTCTGAAATTTATCCGAAGAGCGTCATTGCAGTTGCACGCGTGATCTTAAACTTAGCAAGATCGCCGATTTTTATTCCCGGAACCGGATCAAAGACAACGACCTTGTTGGAATCGGAGCGTCCGCACCATCTGGTGGAATTGCGTTTGCTGACACCTTCGACAAGGACTTCCACGTCTGCTCCGACGATTTTCCTATTGTGTTCCTCGGTAGTTCTTGCGAGATCCGCAAGGAGGATCTGGTTGCGCTCCTCCTTTATGGATTGCGGCACATCATCCTTCATCTCCGCGGCCTTTGTTCCGCTCCGAGTCGAATACTTGAAGATATAGGCGTTGTCATATTCAACCGCCTGCATGAGCTGCCGGGTGTCATTGAAATCAGCTTCTGTTTCGGTCGGGAATCCCACTATGATATCGGTTGAAAATGTTATTCCCGGGGCCTTTGCCTTCAGTGAATTTACGATTGAAAGATATTTCTCCGCAGTGTAATGGCGGTTCATGAGCTTCAGTATCCTGTCGGAACCTGACTGCATCGGGAGATGGACGTTCTTGCAGACCTTTTGGAGCATGGCGACAGCGTCGATGAGCTTCTCATTGAAATACTGCGGATGAGGCGAAGTGAAGCGTATCCGGACAAGTCCTTCAATGGCGTTGAGCCTGGCGAGAAGTTCCGCAAATGGGGAACTTTCCGTAGGCTGCCCCCTTCCCTCAAGCCCATATGACGCGATATTCTGTCCGAGGAGGATGATTTCCCGGATCCCTGCATCGACAAGTCTTCCGGCTTCAGCGATGATGTCCTCCATCGGCCTGCTTCTTTCATTGCCGCGGACATAGGGGACTATGCAGTAGCTGCAGAAACGGTTGCATCCGCGCATCACGGAAATATATGCGGAAATCTGGTTGTCGGAATAAAGATGGCCTGCAAGTCTTTCAATTATTTCCGAATCGGCGTCGATAGCCACGATATGCTTCCTCTTGGAGAGCACCGACGCAATTATTTCAGGAAGCCTGTGGAACTGTTCGGTGCCGGCGACGAAGTCGACATGGGGGATGTCTTCAATTATCTTCTCCTTCAGCCTTTGCGCCATGCATCCGAGCACGCCTATGATGATGTGCGGCTTCTCCTTTTTCAGCTTTATCAGGATGCCGACCTTGCCAAGAGCCTTCCTTTCCGCCTGGTCCCTGACGCTGCAGGTGTTGAAAAGCAAAATGTCAGCCTTCCCCTCCTCATTGACCATTTCGTATCCTGAAGCGATCAGGGCCGAAGCAGCGGCCTCGGAATCGCGTTCGTTCATCTGGCATCCATAAGTCTTTATATAGAATTTCATAGGCTGAAATATTCCGCACTTTTTTTGACATAAGAAGAAAAGACAATACAATATACGGGAAACATCCGGACTTTTCACGTGAACAGCTGATGAAGAAGAAGAAAAAAAACATTATATCCATTTATCTTGAAGACTGGCTTTTCCTGTCACTTGATGGAATCGCAAGGCTGCTTCCTCTTGACATCTGCTACCGTCTCGCCACTTTCGTCGCAGGAATCGTGTACCGCCTTGATGCAAGGCACAGGAAGCGTGTAATACAGCATCTCATGCACGCAGGCATTGCAAAGGACAGGCAGCAGGCCATCGCCATGGCGAAAAGGAATTTTGTCCATTTTGCGAAGTTCGCAGTTGAGTTCGCGAAAACCAGCCAGATTGTCACACCTGGGAACATCGGCGAGCATGTTAAATTCTCCGGATCAGAAAAATCGAAGGACCTTTTTTTCAGTCCAGGCAAATCATCCCAGGTCATAATCATCACTTCGCATATGGGCAACTGGGAACTTGCCGGAATGATATACACCATCTTCTCCGGGCTTCCCCTGCTCTCTGTAATGCGCCCTTTTGACAATCCCAGAATAAGCGCACGCATCAACAGCAGGCGCGAAAGACTGAACCACAGCGTATGTCCGAAGACCGGCGCATTGAAATCCCTCTATGTCGCATTGAAGAAGGGAAGCTCGATCTCAATAGTCGCCGACCAGCACGCCGGCAGCTCCGAAGGTGTTGAGACAGTATTTTTCGGACATCCTGCCAGGACACATGCATCACCCGCCATCCTACATCTGAGGACGGGGATACCGATCCTGGTCGGAGCGACAGTCAAGGAAGCCGATGGTTTCAAATACAATGTCATCTTGTCCGACCCGATAATCTACAAGCCTACCAAGGACAAGGCGGGCGATATCAGTGCAGTCGCCCAGCTCTACACCACGGAAATAGAAAAGACCGTAGCCGGATATCCCGAACAATGGATGTGGGCCCATCGCCGCTGGCTGGATATAAACAGGGAGAGGAAACAAGTGACCGGCAATCAGTGATCAGTAAACAGAAATCGGGTGTCAGTGGTCAGGTGTCAGTGGTCAGGTGTCAGTGGTCAGGTGTCAGTGGTCAGGTGTCAGCGGTCAGGTGTCAGCGGTCAGGTGTCAGCGGTCTGTCGTCAGTGGTCTGTCGTCAGTCGTCGGCAGAAAATGTTTTAAGTTTAAATTGCCAGGCTTTAATCATAAGATTTTTTCAACATAAAACTTAACACCTAAAACTTAAAACGAATTTCCAATTTCGGATTTCAAATATAGATTAGCAGGAAACTCAAAGGAAACTGATCTTATGCAACGCTATCCGTTGAACAACCTTGATTCCAGGAGGCTGCTGGTCGCTCCTTCCATACTAGCCGCGAACTTTGCAGAACTCGGCAATGAGATCTCCAGAATTGAAAATGCCGGGGCCGACCTGGTCCATGTAGATGTCATGGACGGGCATTTCGTCCCCAACCTGACCATCGGCCCGCCTCTCGTACAGTCTATCAGGAAGCTTTCAAAACTTCCTTTCGATGTACATCTGATGCTCACAAATCCGAAGGCGTTCGTGAAGCCTTTTGCCGATGCAGGCGCGGACAACATAACATTCCATGTCGAATGCTCCGACAATATTGAAGACACCATTCGCGAAATCCGCAGCTTCGGCTGTTCCGCCGGACTGTCTGTCAGGCCAAGGACATCCGCCGACAAGCTCATCCCCTATCTCGACAAGATCGATTTGGTGCTCGTGATGACCGTTGAACCCGGATTCGGGGGGCAGAGTTTCATGGCCGACATGATGCCCAAGATAATAAGGATAAAGAGTGAAATCAGGAAGCTCAACAGGAACATACATCTCGAAGTCGACGGCGGGATTGATACAAAGACAGTTTTCATGGTCGCCGAAGCCGGCGCCAACATGATAGTTGCCGGGACTTCTGTCTTCCGTGCCGCCGAAGGTGCGGACGAGGCAATTAAAAAGCTCAAGTCCGCGCAGATAAAGCTCTCCTGATCCAAATCAGCAAGCCAGACAAGCTGCACACTGGAACCAATGAAGCCGCGCCAATAGCCGCCCTTTTACTTCTGGCTGGAGTCTTTTGCCGCGTCAGTCTTCTTCTTCAGTTCCTCTGCCAATGCCGCGAAACGGTTCTGCAAGGAGACAAGGGAAAGGTCACCGAGATGGCCGCCCACATTATAGAATATGCAGCGGGCGCCCATTGTATTCTTAAGCCATTGGCGTTCGGATTTGTCCTGCAGGAAATCGTTCGAGGAATGGATCACGAACACATTTGGATCATCCTTCAGGAAGGCGCCGATTGACACGAGGCTTGCATTCCTCTCTATCTCCTCCATGGGCACCTGGCGGTTCTCCTTTTCTGAAAGATACTTGACCATGAACTTCTTGTAGTAGTCCATGAATGAGAACTGATTGCTTTCACGGTAGAAATAGGTCCTGTCGCCCCATGTCCAGGTATTGGTGAAGCAATTCAACGAAGGTGTTTTTTTGACGATTTCCATGATCAGCTCATCCAGCGTGATCATGAAGTTATAGGATATGAGGACCTGTGCTTCCGTGTCCGTGAAAGGAAGAGGTTTAAACCCAGATGTTTCCTTCCCCTCTCCGGGCTTTGCAGTTTTACCATTTGCACCATTAGGCTTGTCATTCTTCATCGCCAGATCCTCGCCGTTCCCAGGCTGTTCTTCAGGTTCCACATAAGGAGTGGTGACATTCTCCGCAATTGAAATATATTTTGCAGCGGCAACCGCTGTACGTTCAAAGACCTTGTCCTGCGGCCACTTTTTCCAGGCGTGCCCGAGTTCGTCGATGACTGTTATGGCATTGAGAAGGCTGACGGGAGGATTGAGAGCCACGATGCGGTCGATCTTGAGCCTTGGTTCCTTCTTCTCCATGGCTCCGATATAAAGCGCATGCATTCCACCAAGCGAGTAGCCGGTGATGATTTTCGCAGGGAAACGCAGCCCTTTGCCTTCAAGCTTCTTTACAACAGCCGCAATCGCCTCCCTTATGTCCGAGGCATCAATGGGTGGATAGCCAGGGACGGCGGCGGATGAGGCGCTGTCCATGAATTCCCAGTTCATCGCACTGGCGAAAAAGACAACAGTATAGCCCTTGTCAAAAAGAATCTTTGAGATTGCCGTCCCATCAACGCTTGTGTAATGTGCGCCGAATCCGGGAAGGACGATGGCAAGTGGGGCGTCTTCGTTCTTCTGATACCATATCTTGTATGGCATGTCGGACTTCCCCTTTATGACTTCGACGGACCTGATATATCCTTTATTATAGAAATCCGTATTCCAGAGCGAAGTATCAACCCACCAGCTTCCGTGATCGTCGCCAATGTCGACCATTCCAAGCCTGAGCGTATCAATGTGCCCGCCCTGGGATTTGAAACCACGGATCACAATCTGCTGGAGGACGGGATCCGTTTCAGGCGAAGGGAACTGCTTGTTGTCCTGCTCAAAGAGGGCCTGCATATATTCATTCATCCTCTCCTTGCGATCATAGTCGTTGATCTTTATATAGCGTTCGAAGGCGTAGAATCTTTTCGCAAGCTCATAAGGATCCTTGTTTGCACGCATGAATACATCCATTTCACGGTACTTATATGTGCTTTCGTTAAGTATCGTGAAGCCCTGTCCGCCGTAGATATATGTCTTGGGGTCGAACGCATAGTCGAATATCGTGCCAACTCCGTCGCGGAGATTTGTCTGGCCCATCAGCGGCAGATGCAGCGAAGGGCCGTCTCCTATGCCCCAGACAGCAAAGGCCTGGCCGAAATCCTCGTCCTGCTTCTCCATGTCAAACCATTTCAAGGCGGGATCGTAGAAACCTGCGATGCCAAGCGTGATATTGATGAGGAAACGCGAGAAATCAAGTCCTGCGTATTTGAACTTCGCCTGGAAAAGCGAGCTGAATGTGCGCTTCGGGAAGGCGACATTCTCGGTGAAGCGGTTGAAACATTCTATGCCGTGTTTCGGGATGAGCGAACCCCAGAAAATGGCTATCGGCTGTACGAAATACCGCCAGGCATATTTATTGAATACAAGCATTGAACGGTTGAAGGGCTCCAGGGAGTCACGTCCTCCATATTCATCCGTCAGGTCAGGCGTATTAAGCTCCGGGGGAGGCATATCGCCGGCATTTCCCGCGGCGGCATTAACATCGGCCTTGTTCCCGGCCGTGGAGCATCCGCTGGAAAAAAGGACGAGAAGGGACATCATGCATATGAAAAATGCACAGGAATATCCTTTAAGGGAACCTCTAAAAATTCGCATTTGGCGCGTTGCGGAAGATTTTTGAAAGCTCAAAAAGAATTTCTGACAGAGGCGTATCCAAAGCGATACGCCGACCGAGGAACATTCTTCTTTGAGCCAAAAAGATCCGCAACCCAAAGGGCGACAGATTCTTATGGATTCCGGCTTCGTCGCAAATCCAGTCACAGCCCGCTGCGGGGCTGCTCCTGGCGTTTGCTCCTTGCCGTCTCTCCATAATCTCCTGTCGCGCGCCATATGCCAATTTTTAGAGGTTCCCTTAAGTGATATTGTCATCGTCCGCCCTCGTAAAATGAAAATTCAATTTAAAATCGCCTTAACCTATCTTAAATAGCTGGAAATTCAAAAGGATTTCCATTCTCTTTTCAACTCATTATTCAAGGCAGTTCCTAGTTGCCCGGGGAATCCTTGTTGTACTTCTCGAGGAAAGCCTTCAGGTTATCTTCACCTTTTTTGGCTATGCCGGCAATGAACCGGTAGCCTCCGCCATAGATGTCGGATGGGTTGTCCTGCATGCGCCCGTTCATGCTTTCACGCCCATAGAGAGCATTGACTTTCGAGGCCGCATATTCGGCAAACCCCTCCTTGACCTTGAGGTCGGCGATCCTGGGATAGCTGGCTTTCATCCAGTCATGCGCGAGCTCATGGGCGGCAACTTCGATCAGCTTGTCCTTCGTCATTCCGTAAAGGACATAAATCGCATATTTCCTGGAGATCTTCTCGTCCTCCACCTTGGTAATGGTATCCCCGGCGATGGTGCTTTTAGTTGAGATTGTCTTCTCGTTGGTCTCCTCGAAACGGAAGAGCCCGAGTTCGATCCCCTCCTGTTTTTCCGGAACCAGCTTCGAAAGCTCCACGAAGTCCACAACCTTGTATTCAATCTGGTGATCCGTGGACATGCTGAGCTTCTCATTCATCTTGAGCCTGACCTCCTTGATTATGGCGATGATGTCCTGTTCTTCCATGACAGCTGTCTTCGCGCATTCCGGACAGATGAACCGTCCGTCTTTGAGCTTTGCGCATTTGGCGGGCATGTCGCAGCAGAAACATCTGGGCAGTTCGGCACATTTTCCGCAGAAGAAGTTTTTCCCTCCTGCCCCGATCAGCATGGTTCCCTCCTTTACCTTCTTTTTACAGAGCGAACATGAAGGCCACGTCGTGGAGAGGCATTTTTCCGAGCAATAGAGATTTTTCCCGTCCTTGCTCCTGAAAAAACTCCCTGAAAGCATTTTCTGGCACACAGAGCAGAGAGGCAGCGAGGCCTGATAGCATTTCTCGGAACAGAAGATCTTGCCATCGGACGTCTTCAAGAACCGTTCTCCGGGCTTTATTTCTTTTCCGCATTGGACGCATTTCACGCTTTGAGCTGGAGCAGCATGCGCGCGAGAAACGAAAAAACCGGGATTTCCCATGTTCAAGGAGATAAATCCCAGAACAAGAAGGCCTAGGACGACTAATTTAAGAGGATTTCGAAGTGATTTTGACACTTTTTCAGGTGTTTTCAGTAAAAAATTTTAATTTTCTGTTATAAATTACTGGATAATGAGGCAAAAGTAAAGCATTATATGGTTCTTTAATTTAATACAACTACGGTTATATTTGTTCTCATGGCTGAAACGACAAAACAGATTTGCTCTCTGCTCGAGATTAAGAACTCGCTGGGCCTGCACGCGCGCCCTGCCTCCCTCTTCGTGCAGATTGCATCCTCATATAAATCGGAAATCCTTGTTGAGAAAGATGGCGATGTGGTCAATGGCAAAAGCCTGATGGGGCTGCTTATGCTTGCGGCCGGCTGTGGTTCGAAGATAAAGCTGACCATCTCAGGAGAAGATGCGGAAGCCGCCTTCACCGCCATCAGCAGTCTTGTCGAGAGCAAATTTAACGAGGAATGAGTCATATGGCTCCTCCGGCCAAAGAATCCGTATTCCACGGAATACCCGCGTCCCCAGGCATCGCCATTGGCACCGTCCTCATCCTTGCCAAAAATGAATTCTCCGTCGAACAGAGGAAGATCGCGCCTTCGGAGATCGAAAAGGAGATTGAAGGATTCCGCGAAGCCCTCACCAAGACACGCAGCCAGATACAGGAGCTCCAGAACAAGATCCAGAAGATCCTTTCAGAAAAGGACTCCAGGATATTCGATGCGCATCTGCTGATAATCGACGACAAGATCCTCATGGACGAGATCGAGGAGACTGTCAGGAAGGAGAAGTCCAACATAGGCTATGTCTTCAGCAAGACGATCCAGCGCTATATAGTCGCAATATCGTCCATAGAGGACAAGTATTTCCGTGAAAGGGCATCCGACATCAAGGATGTCGCCGAGAGGATCCTCAAGAACCTGCATGGCCGCGAGGATGTCTTCCTTGAACATCTCCCCGGTGAACGAATCATAATCGCACACGACCTCACGCCTTCCGACACAGCAGGCCTTGACAGGGACAACGTGCTCGCCTTCGCAACCGAATCCGGCAGCCGCACCTCCCATACCGCCATAATGGCACGCTCCATGCAGATTCCGGCAGTTGTCGGAATCCAGGAGAACATACAGGCGCTTATCAAGAGCGGAGACCTTGTGATCGTCGACGGCCATTCCGGAAACCTCATCCTCAATCCGACCACCGAGACACTCGCCCAGTATGCTGAAAAGGAGACCAAGGAACAGAAATTCTACGAGGAAATACTCAAGGAGAGCAATCTGCGTCCGGAGACCCTCGACGGATTCAGGATCCAGCTGGCGGCCAACATCGACAAGCAGGATGAGATATCAAACGCCAGGCTCTACGGCGCCGCCGGCGTAGGCCTCTTCAGGACGGAATATCTCCTGATAAACAGCAGCAAGATCCCTTCCGAGGAGGAACAGTTCGCAGTCTATTCCGAACTGGCCTCGTCCATGGAAGGCCATTCCATAATCATCCGCACGTTCGACGTCGGCGGAGACAAGCTTTCCGAAATAATCACTCCCCACCATGAGGCCAATCCATTCCTCGGATGCAGGGCCGTCAGGCTCTTCAGGGAGCATATCGACATCCTTGTAGACCAGATCAAGGCGATCGTCAGGGCGTCGGCGTTCGGAAAGGTGAAAATCATGTTCCCGATGATAAGCACAGGCGAGGAGGTCGATGAGCTGCTCCGCATAGTAAAAGGCGTGAAGGAGGAGCTCTCCTCGAGGAAAATTCCATTCGATGAAAAAATTGAAACAGGGATCATGATTGAAATCCCCTCGGCAGCCCTCATATCCGACCTGCTTGCCCGCAAGGTCGATTTCTTCAGCATCGGAAGCAATGATCTTGTCCAATATACCATGGCTGTCGACAGGACCAACGAAAAGGTCGCATACCTCTACCAGCCGGCGAACCCTGCAATCCTCATGCTCATCAAGCTGATCGTCAAATCCGCACGCAGGCATAAGATATGGGTGAGCGTCTGCGGTGAAATGGCAGGAGACCCGAGATATACGCCGCTGCTGCTTGGAATGGGGATACACGAACTCAGCATGACTCCAGCCTCCATCGGACCTGTAAGGCGCCTTGTGCGAAGCCTGAAAATGCACGACGCCCAGAAACTCGTCGAAAGATCGCTTGCTGCGAATTCCGCAAAGGAAGTGATACAGATGTCCGAAGAACTCATTTCAAGGGTCGCTCCCGACATCATCAACCTCGCAGGCACCGGAGACTGATGCGGGCTTTGCCCGAAAACTATTTACGGAGATAAAATAAAGTTGACAGGACAACTGGATTAACATGATGATTGGAATTTGAATTGAATACAGTTATAACAAGGACATAAACATGCCCTCCAACAGGAAAACAAAGACAAGCGGCTCGATGAAACGTCCTTCATGGGACAGGTATTTCATGGACATCGCCGCAGTCGTAGCCACAAGAAGCAACTGCATCAGAAGGCATGTCGCCGCGATCATCGTCAAGGACGGAAGAATAATTTCAACAGGCTACAATGGCACGCCCCGGGGCATCAGGAACTGCCATGAGGGCGGCTGCAGGCGCTGCGCGTCAGATGCTCCGCCCGGAACCAAGCTTGCTGAATGCCTCTGCAGCCATGGCGAGGAGAACGCCATCGTCCAGGCCGCATATCATGGAATCGCAGTAAAGGATTCAATCATATACACCACTTTCAGCCCATGCCTCATCTGTTCCAAGATGATCATCAATGCGGGAATCAGGGAAGTTGTCTACCAGGACAGATATGCGCTTGACGATTCCGCCAGGAAGATCCTCAGGGAGGCGAAAGTGAGAATCAGGACGCTGAAACCGGATTGAATGTCCAATATCGAACAAGGAATTCCAATATCCAAGTAAAAACTTCAAAAGAAGATATTTGCATTCCGATGGTAATTGGATATTCCTTGTTGGTTATTGGATATTGAAATTATTGGAATCCTCAATATGAACTCTTCAACAAGATTCCCTCTTCCCATGTCCCGCCAGGAGATGGGAAAACTCGGCTGGAAGGAACTCGACATCCTTCTTGTAGGCGGTGATGCCTATGTCGACCATCCTTCCTTCGGGATCGCGATAATCGGAAGGATCCTCCTTTCAAAAGGATACCGGGTCGGAATAATCGCCCAGCCCGACTGGAAAAATCCTGAATCTCTCAGGCCGATGGGCAGACCCGCCCTCGCCTGCGCCATAAGCGCCGGCAATCTCGATTCAATGCTCAACATCTACACCGCCGCAAGAAGGATAAGGAAGGAGGATGCATATTCACCCGGAGGCCGGACAGGGCTCCGTCCACCCCACGCGACAGTCGTCTATTCCCAGCTGGCGAAACAGTCCTTTCCGGGAACCACCGTGATACTCGGTGGAATAGAAGCCAGCCTCCGCAGGTTCGCGCATTACGACTACTGGCAGGACAAGATCAGGCAGTCAATCATCGCCGACAGCAAGGCGGACATCCTCGTCTACGGCATGGGCGAACGCGCAATCGGAGAAATCATCCAGAGGATTTCCTCGGGGAAATCATTTGATTCGATCAGGGGAACTGTCAGGCTGCTTGGAAAGAACGCAGCCGCTGAATTCCTTGGAGCCGGCAAGGATTTCATCGAGCTCCCATCCTACGAACAACTCCTCTCGTCAAAAGACGCGCTTATGGAAAGCACCATGAAGGTTGAAGATGAGATGAATCCATACTGCGCAAAAAAAGTAATCCAGAGACACGGCGAGAGGCTTGTACTGCAGGAACCCCCTGCCCTGCCTCTCAGCACCGGGGAGCTTGACGCGGTATACGCGCTCCCGTTCACCAATCTCCCACATCCTTCATACAAGGAGAAAATCCCCGCATTTGAGATGATAAGGAATTCCGTAACCGCTGTAAGAGGCTGTCCGGGAGGATGCTCCTTCTGCGGACTTGGAATCCACCAGGGTAAATTCATCACCTCCCGCAGCCGCAATTCAATAATCTGCGAAATCCGCAGAATGGCGGAGCAACCTGATTTCAGGGGGACGGTCAGCGACATCGGCGGACCGACTGCAAACACCTACGGCAACACCAGGAAAAATCCTGAACTCTGCAATGAATGCCGGAGGCCCTCATGCCTCTTTCCCGAGGTCTGCGGGAACTACTATCCTTACGAGGAGGAGTTCCTCGCACTTCTCATTGAGCTTGGGAGGATTGAAAAGGTGAAACATGTATTCATAGGTTCAGGACTCAGGCTCGACCTGGCGCTGACGCAGAGGAACCTCATGCGGAAAATCATCCGCGACCATGTCTCCGGACATCTCAAGGTCGCCCCTGAACATCTCGACGACTCCGTCCTGAACCTGATGCGCAAGAACAAATCGTCCGACTTTATCAAGTTCATGCAGATATTCGACGAGGAGACTGCCAAGGCAGGAAAGAAACAGTTCATCGTCCCTTATTTCATCTCCAATTTTCCGGGATGCCGCGATATGTCCAAGGTCGATGATTTCCTCAGATCGAAATCCTGGACACTGCAGCAGGTGCAGGATTTCATACCGCTGCCCATGACCCTCGCCTCGGCAATGTACTACTGCGGAAAGGGCGCTGACGGCAGAATCCTGCACGTGAACCGTGGGCTGAAAGAGCGGAGGCCGCAGATGAAAGTCCTCAAGAAGAAAAGGTAGCCGGACCCTCATTTCTCCAGTTCCACGGCTTCGAGAAGTATTTTACACTTTACAGTTTTCAGGGCTTCAACCTTCGGAAACCTGCCAATGATATCAACTATGCCGCTGGCCTTATGGTACGTAGTCTTCAGCTCTGAATCATTATTATCATCAGGCGAACTCGCATTATATATTTTTATGCTGTTCGGAATAAAATTCAATCCAAGCCGCCTGCGAAATTCGCAGTATCCCCCATGAAAGCATAAAGGCAGGATGAACCAAAGGAGGAGCATTCGGTGTAGCCTGTCGGACTTGGAAATGAATTCAAAAAGAGCTTAATTCGCTCGTAGTTAATGTCGCAAGACATGTTGCGCAGACATTCCTGTCTGCGTTTCCGAAACAGGCAAGAATGCCTGTTTTACTTAAAGAACAGCCCTTACGGGTTTAACTCCGAACAAAAAACCTAAGTCCGATACCCTCCTCCGGCAGATAGAACCCCCTCATGCTCAAAGATAATGAAAACAACAAATCAAAGACCTGGAAGAAAAATGTGCGAAAGATTACTTGCACTACCCAATAGTTTAACTGTTACTCGTTCTCCATCAATTACTTCGCCAGACTGGCACCGCCCCCCCAGACTGGCACCGCCCCCCCCCTTTTTCTGATAAATTTCCTTTATGGGCCTTTGTAGAAAGCAAAACTGACCTTTTGGCATAAGAATATTGACTTCCAGGCTTTTTAATGTTCTATTTTGTAGTGATTCCTTAATCACTGTCTAAATACTATTCTTGAGAACGCCTATGTTTGTTAAAAGAAAAGTTGACACAGAAAACCTACTCCATTTAATAAAAAAATACCCTATCACCTTTTTAGCCGGACCGAGAAGATGCGGAAAGTCAACACTTGCAAAAAGCATAGACCATAGCAGATTCTATTCTTTGTCTGATTCGAGAGAAGCCGATATCTTCATAGATTTCTGCAAAAAGCAACCACGAACAAAAGGAGTTGTTGTTGTTGACGAAATTCAATCGTGCCCTGATTCTCTGCCATTTATAAGACAATGGATTGATGCACGCCCAACCACTAAGCTTCTTCTTCTAGGATCTGCGCCTTACATTGCTGGGAATAATTTGAATCGTCAATTATGTGGCCGAATGGCTGTATACCAAATTGGAGGTTTTACATTACAAGATATTGGCATGGAGAATATTTCGAGGCATTGGTTACGTGGAGGCTTTCCAGAGTCTTATCTTGCTCAAAATGAAGAAGATAGTTTTGCATGGAGAAAGGAATACATTTCTGCATATCCCCACACTGTTCTAGAGAGAGAATCAACAGGACTTTCTCAACATGTAATAGAATCACTAATAAGATCTTCCCCACGCTATACCGGAAGAATGTTAAGCTTTTCTAACCTATCACATAATCTTGGTGTCCCAATAGTTACACTCCAACAATATTTCAATCTTCTTTCAGCAAGCGGTATTGTTAGGCTAATAAATCCCTTTGTAAAATCAGCAAGCACTACTCTTCGCAAGCTCCCAAAATTATACATGAGGGATTCTGGTCTGCTCACCTGTCTATCATGTGTTAAATCAGAAGAATCCCTCGAAAAACATGAACTGGCTCCCTTTATATGGGAGTCTTATATTATGGAATCTATGGCACTTTCCTTAAGCCATAAACACATTGACATTTCATACTGGACTGATAGAACTGGCAATGAGATTGATGCCGTATGGAAAGAAAAAGATCACTTCTTTGGCATAAATATTAAGTATAATCCCAAACCTCATATTAAAGAGTGCATGATTGAGAAAGCAATCAATACTATAGGATTATCTCACCTTTGGGTACTAAGTCGTGGAAATGAAACACTTAAGTTATCAAATAATACTACTGTAATACCTATTAAGAAATTCCTGTCAGGCCAGATGAAACCTGGTTCTTCAACAGCTGCATCTAATAAACTGCCAAAATTATCTCTAAAAGCAAAACAGGTCTTTATTTCCTATTGCCATCGCGATGACATTTTTGTAAATAAGCTGGTTCCGATTTTAGAATCCTCAAAAATAAATGTAATAATAGATCATAAAACCCTTCGCCTTGGTGATAAAATTGAAGAATTTATCAAGAAGGCTGTTCGAAACACAGAATGGACCATTCTTATTGTTTCAGAAAATAGCATTAAATCCCCATGGGTCATGGCAGAATTTCTTGAGACTGTTTTTTTTGAAAAATTTACCAACCAATCTCGCCTCATCCCAATATGTCTTGACAAATCCATTTTTAATCCTGATTTACCAATAGAAATAGATAAAGAACTTGAGATAAAAATCGCTGAGGTTGATGACCGGATTAGAACAGCATTGGACAGGAAAATGGGGCTTGACCCATTTGTTAATGTCCGGGACAGACTTCGTATCTTGCAATTCAATGTAGGCAAAGCAGTCGAAAGACTTTCTTCTGTATTGATGGGGGACTTCTCTGATCCTAAACTCTTTAATCATGAAATAAAGAAAATTTTAAATGCTTTACAAAAATAAGCGATTAAGCGGATAGAGATAATATCCGTCTTTGTAAATCTCTTATAAAGTTGAGTTTATTTTTTAAAATCTTCTTATTTTGCAGGAATAATAAAAAATGTCCGAAAGCGAATGGAAAACCCGAAAGAATAGGATTGATGCCCAGCTAAAGGCGTTGGGCTGGAATATTATACACTCAAAGAACGTCAAGGATACCTCCCTCCTTTCCCATCATGCCGTAGAAGAATACCCCACTGACAACGGACCGGCGGATTATGCCCTGTTCGTAAACGGCGTATTGCTTGGGATACTGGAGGCAAAAAAAGTTGGCGTAAATCCTCAGAACGTCTTGGAACAGGCAAAGCGGTATGCTTCCGGATGTAAAGCAACTATAGGCTCATGGAACAGTTTCAAAGTTCCTTTCCTCTACTCTTCGAATGGAACTCAGATCTGGTTTGCCGATGTCCGCGAAGACACCTACTATGCAAGGGAACTTCTCCATTTCCATACATGCGGTGCGCTCAAGGAGATGTTCGAAAAGGATTACAAAGCCTGTAAGAAGTGGCTGGGGAGTACCCCAAACGAGATAGAAATGCTCCGTCCCTACCAAAAAGATGCCATTTCCGCCGTAGAGAAGGGATTAATTGAGAACAAGCGCCTGATGATGCTTGCAATGGCCACTGGCACAGGCAAGACCTTTACCACCGTTTCAATGGTCTATCGCCTTATAAAGTCCGGATATGCCCGTAGGATACTGTTCCTTGTTGATAGGCGAGCCTTGGCAGCTCAGGCTTCACAGGCCTTTGCCTCGTTCATCACCCCGAGTAGAAACAAGTTCAATCAGGAATACGAGGTGTTCAGCCAGCGCTTCCAGAAGGAGGATTTCGAGGAAGGGGAAAAGTTTGATATCCAGGTCATGCCAAATGAATATCTGACCGCCCCTAATGCCGCACATACCTTCGTCTATGTCTCAACCATACAGCGGATGGCTATCAACCTCTTCGGTCGTGAAGGTTCATTTGCCCAGGATCCGAGCGATCCGGACTTTGACGAGGAAGCCAACAGGCTGGATATACCCATTCATGCCTTTGATATCATAATAGCCGACGAATGCCATAGAGGGTATACGTCCAAGGATATGAATATCTGGCGGGCGGTTCTTAACCATTTCGACGCAATTAAAGTCGGTCTTACTGCAACTCCCGCCTCACACACCGTTGCCTATTTCGGATATCCTATTTACCGATATGCCTATGATCAGGCGGTTCTTGAAGGATTCTTGGCGGATTATCAGGCAGTAAAAATCAAATCAGACGTAAGGATCAAAGGCATATTTCTCAAGGAAGGCGAGATGGTAGGTCTCAAGAATCCAGAAACAGGGAAAGAGCTTATTGACGAGTTGGAAGATGAAAGGGAGTTCGATTCGGAAGACGTTGAAAGAAAGATTACATCTCCCGACAGCAACCGTAAGATTATTGAGGAAATCGCCAAATATGCCCATGCCCATGAAAAGGAAACTGGGAGATTCCCGAAAATTCTGATATTCGCTGTAAATGATATTTCCCATATTTCCCATGCCGACCAGATTGTTAAGATAGCCAGAGAAGTTTTCAACGAAGGAGATGAGTTTGTCCAGAAGATAACCGGCAGTCCTTCCGTTGACAGGCCTCTTGAGAAGATCCGCCGTTTCAGAAACCGTCCTTTGCCTTCGGTAGTCGTTACGGTGGACATGCTTTCCACAGGCGTTGATATACCTGCCCTTGAGTTCATAGTGTTCCTTCGTCCGGTCAAGTCCCGTATTCTTTGGACACAGATGCTCGGACGCGGTACACGGAAATGCTCTGACATAGGCAAGAAGTATTTCACTATCTTTGACTGCTTCGATGGAACGCTTATCGAATATTTCAAAGATTCTACCGATTTTGTCATTGCCCTTGATGAGTCCGGAGAAACGATAACCATAGGTCAAATCATTGACAATATCTGGAACAACGTGGAGCGGGATTACAATATCAGAAGACTTATCAAACGCCTGCGCAGGGTTGCCGATAAAATGAGCGCAAAGGCCCGTAAGGATTTCTCAGCCTTTATCCCCGATGGCGACATGGGCAAGTTTGCCGACAACCTCAGGGACAATCTGAAAAGCAACTTCTCAGAAACCATGAAATTATTGAGAAATAAAGAATTTCAGGATCTTCTGGAAAACTATGAACGTGCCAAGAATCCCTTTTATGTCGCTTATGATACGAAGGACGAAGTTTCTTCGGAAATGGTCTTCAGGATCGGGAACAAGCAATTCAAGCCAGTCGATTACTTAACTGCCTTCTCCGAGTTCATCCATGCTAACAAGGAAAAAATAGATGCCCTTTCGATCCTTTTTAAGAATCCTCGAAAATGGAATACAAAGGCTTTGAGGGAGATCAGGGAAGTTCTGGATAAAAATTCTTTCCATGAGGACAATATCCGCAGCGCCCATACGCTTTCAGGACACAAGGCAATGGCTGATATCATCTCCTTGGTGAAAAATGCAGATAATACCAAAAACCCGTTATTTACCGCAGAAGAACGTGTTGACAAGACACTTTCAGAAATATTTTCCACTCATTCCTTCAATACTGAACAAAAGAAATGGTTCGGATATATACGCGCCCATCTGGTTGCGAACCTCGCAATTGAAAAGGATAATTTCGACTTTGTACCAGTCTTGGAAAGACATGGAGGAATTGCAAGGGCCAGAAAAATATTCGGTCCCGAACTGGATTCCATCATCGAAGAGATTAACTTCAAGCTGGTAGCGTAAATGAAATACCGACATTCAGCGGGTTTTGGTAAAAGAATTGAGTTCTACATTATTGGGCTCATGCTGAAGGAAGGATTGGACTTGTATATTCCTTTGGTTGACGACAATGCCATTGATGCGATTGTAAGAAAAGCGGACGGTTCTTTTGTCGAAGTTCAGATAAAAGCCAGATCAAAAGATATCCTTTTTGGAGACGGAGCCCTCTTTTCCGCGATTCCTCACGAATACAGGAGAAATTATTGGTTTGTGTTTTATGCTGAACGGCTTGATGCAATTTTAATAATGTCTTCAAGGGATTTTATAAAGGAGTCTGTCCAAAACAAGACCGGCAAGAATAAAGGTCTCAGGAGTATTTGGTTCAACGGAAAAAACACAAAGGAACATAAAGAATATATTAAAGATCGCTTCAGCAAATATGTTGTAACAGATTTTTCAAGAATCTTGAACGATAACCCTGACAAGTAGACATCAAAGGAGATTCCATGTCCGATATTGTCAATAAGCTCTGGGGAATGTGCCACACCCTAAGGCATGATGGTGTTGATTATGGCGACTATATAGAACAGCTTACTTATCTGCTATTTCTAAAAATGGCGGATGAAAGAAGTGTTGAACTGCCCAAGAACTGCGATTGGGATACACTTAAAAGCAAATCCGGCATAGAACTTACAGACCATTATCTGATGGTATTGCAGAAGCTCCGCGATGCAAAAGGATTACTTGGCGACATATTCACACAGGCTATGCCAAAGTTCAATAATCCGGTTAATCTAAAAAAAATCATTGCGATGATTGATGCAGAAGATTGGTCTTCTCTTGATATTGATATAAAGGCAGCAGCATTTGAAGGACTGTTGGAAAAATCGGCAAGCGAAGGGAAAAAAGGGACTGGTTCAATTTATACTCCAAGAGTTTTAATAAAATCAATTGTTAAACTGATACAACCTGATCCTATCGCAAACAAGGAAATGAAAATCTGCGATCCCGCATGTGGGACTGGTGGTTTTCTCGTCTGCTCCTATGAATGGCTTCTCCAGAAGACTAAAGGGGCAATCCCTGTTGATGAGGTAAAGAGAATTAAGGAAAAGACCTATTACGGACAGGATCTTTTAGCTCGTTCTCGCAGGCTTGCGCTAATGAACCTTTTCCTGCATGGCCTTAAACCAACCATTTATCTTGGCGATACCATCTATGAACCGGACAGAAGGGAAAGATATGATGTTATCCTAACCAATCCACCCTTCGGTACCAAGGGGGCTGGACAGGCCCCTACCCGTGATGACTTCACCATTTCGACCTCAAATAAACAGCTTAATTTCGTTCAGCATGTCCTGACAATTTTAAAAAAAGGCGGAAGGGCTGCTATTGTTCTTCCCGACAACTGTCTTTTTGAAGATAAAGCTGGTGAAGTATTTGAGATCGTCATGGCAGACTGCAATGTTCATACGATCCTCCGGCTCCCTCGCGGAACCTTTGTCCCTTATGCCAACGCCCAAGCAAATGTGATTTTCCTGCAAAAGGGAAGCCCAACAGAAAAGGTGTGGATTTACGATTGCCGTTCCAATATTCCAGGTTGCACCAAGAAGGATCGGCCTCTGACAGCAGATATGTTCACTGACTTTGAGAAATGTTATGGCAAAGATCCGAACGGCACAAGTAAGAGGGAAGACCAAGGGGAGACAGGACGTTTCCGCTCATTCACCATCAACGATATCAAGGAACGTGGATATAAACTGGATATCAAATGGCTGAAAGATGATACGTTGGACGATCCTAATGACCTTCCGGAACCAACCGACCTTATTGCTGAAGCGGTGACTGAACTTGAAGCCGTTGTGGACGAACTCAACGAAATTACTGTCATGCTCGGGAGGGAATGATGGGAAGGGAACATTGGGTGGAAACATCACTCGGAAATGTCGGCGAGATAGTAACAGGAAATACGCCATCAAAAAGCAATACTGCGTTTTATGGTAAAGAGTATCCTTGGATAAAGCCCGATGAATTAGATAATGAAGAGTTTCTTTTTAGTAGTAAAGAAATGCTTTCATCATTAGGAGCTAAGCAAGCAAGAGTATTGCCTAAAAACTCAGTATTAGTTTCTTGTATTGGTAATCTTGGCAAGATTGCGATTTCAGGTAAAGAATTAGCAACGAATCAACAAATTAATTCAATCATTTTTAAAGACAGCATAGTAGACTATAAATTTGGGTTTCACTACATAAAGACAATTAAGGAATTACTCTACCAATATGCTTCTACAACTACGTTACCTATAATAAACAAATCCAAATTTAGCAACATTCCTTTTCCTCTCCCACCTCTTAACGAACAAAAGCGCATAGTAGAAAAGCTTGATGCCATTCTGCCGAAGGTGAAGAGTGCGAAGGCACGGCTGGACAAGATTCCCAGCATCCTCAAGAAATTCCGTCAGAGCGTCCTGTCCGCCGCCTGCTCCGGCAAACTGACCGAGGATTGGAGGGAAGGGTATCCTAACTTGGAAAATGGTGATACTATCTACACCCGAACAAAATCGTTTAACAAATCTACCAATATTGAATATATGGAAAATGAGTTTGGGTGGTTCACCACCAAAGCAGAAAATATAACCAGTAGAATAACCAAAGGGACAACCCCTAAATCAGGAGACATCCATGCAAATGGACCAATACCATACTTGAAGGTGTATAACATTGTTGATCAATCAATCAACTTTCATTATAAGTCGCAATATGTCAGCAAGGAAACACATAAAGGATTTTTGCAAAGATCAATTATTTATCCGGGCGATGTTCTCATGAATATTGTTGGCCCTCCTTTAGGAAAAGTCGCCATTACTCCAGATGAATTTGAAGAATGGAACATTAACCAAGCTATCGCTTATTTTCGACCAATAAAAGAACTTATAATCTCCGAATATTTATATATAGTTCTATGCGATGGGAAGCCAATACAAGAAATATCCAAAGAGTTTAGAGGTAGCGCAGGGCAACAGAATATTTCTTTAGAACAATCAAGAAACTTTTTAATTCCTATACCTTCACTCGAAGAACAATATGAAATCGTTCGCCGCGTCGAAAACCTCTTTGCCCTTGCCGATTCCCTGGAATCCAAATACAAGAAGGCAATGGAACGGGTAGATAAAATCGAACAGTCAGTCCTTGCCAAAGCCTTCCGTGGCGAACTCGTCGAACCCGATCCCAGCGACGAACCCGCCTCCGAGCTGCTGAAACGGATAATAGAGGAAAAGGCGAAACTGATGGTTGGTAATAAATATCGTAAAAAACCATTGAGGTAAACAATGTCTACTCTTTCAAAAATAGATATTTATTCTGAAAAGACCGTTTTCATTTTTGGGGCTGGCGCAAGCAACCCATATGGGTTTCCTCTCGGACCGCAACTGAAGAATGATATTTTAAATTACCACGACTTAAATGTGATGAAATATTTTAACGCTAATTCAAATATGAAAAATCTCATGCCTGAATTTAAAAATGCATTGCGTGATGGAGACTATGAAACTATAGACTATTTTTTAGGACGTAAAAAGAAATTTCGAGAGTTAGGCGCATTTTATATTGTTACTGTAATCGGATTGAAGGAGAGTCAGTCTTCCCTGTTCCCGCAGCGGGATTTATATGCCGATATCTTTTATATGCTCAATGTTGAATCCGACTCAACAGAAATACCGCCTATAAGCATTATATCGCTAAACTATGACAGATCATTAGAACACTTTATGGAACATAATGTTAAAGTTAATTGTCACGACGAGATTGAGAGTCATGCGCTTCAAAAGGTCAAAAAACTCCCGATTATTCATGCTCATGGTTCTTTTGGTGATATATCTATCGTCCCATATGGAAAAGTAGAAGATGCAAAGTCGGTACATGCAGCAGTTAACAAGATTAAAATTGTCTCTGACAAGCTTGATGATTCAAAGGAATTTCAAGAAGCTCAAAGAATCATATCTGAGGCTGTAAATATTATTTTTCTCGGTTTTGGCTATCATCCCACCACTTTGAAAGCATTATTTTCCTCCTGTGATATTAATACAAAGCATATTTATGGTACTGCTAAGAATTTGCCGGCGGAAAGAAAATCGGAAGTACAGCAGTTTTTTAGTGATAAAATATGGCTTGGAAAAGAAAATCAGGATTGCTCTTCTTTCCTTAATGATCCTGAAATTGGGCTTGGCAAACAAATCATTAAGAAACAATGAGGAAATAAATCATATTTAATGAAATTCTCCTCTTTGACAAGCGAAGATCCTGAATATCCGGATGTCACGAACATCCAGCTCGAACTCTGGCGATTGGCGGTTGTAAAATATGAGGAAATCAAAGATCATTCAGAAGAAGTAGTTTTAAAAAAGTCTGATTTCATTGTTTTGGCATCTGTTACCTTAATCCTTGCTGGTTCCAGCCTGACACAGCTTGTCGGGCAAAATGCGATATTCGCAGGAAGCAGAGTCCCTTCTCCGGCTGATGAACTTGAAAAACAACTCAGGAAGACAAGTCCGGACCTTTGTGACAGGATTAAAGAATTTATTTTCTTCTACGACGACATTCGCCACTTCGGCAAGCCCAAACACACTAAAGTTGAGGCTTTGAATGAAAAGCTCCTTGCCCAATTTATGAAAGACATCCAGGAAGTATGGATTTTTTACCTGAACAAGGCTAATCTGCCAATCACAGAGGATTTCAAACACTCGTTCAAGCAGTCTGAGTAACTTATTAATAAATATTTATTCTACGTCTACGCTTCTCGGTGAAAGCTTCAATACACCTTAAGCAGGAATCCTTTGAGGTATTCGGATTCGGGGAAGCTTAGGGAGATGGGGTGGTCTACCGGCTGGGAGAAGCTCTGGACTATATGGAAGTCCCTTCCGGAATCCTCGGCCGACCAGCACATGATCTCGCGGAACTTCTCGCGTTCAACCCCTGACGAACATGAGAACGTCGCAATGAAACCGTTGGCCGACACAAGCTTCATCGCAAGCAGGTTTACATCCTTGTACGCCCTGGCAGCGCGGTCTACCGAAGCCTTTGTCGGAGCAAATTTAGGCGGATCCAGAATTATGAAGTCAAAGCTCCTGTTCCTGTCACGGAACTCGCGGAGCGCCTTGAATGCGCTGTCGGCGATATATTCCTTTTTCACATTGTCCATGCCGTTTGTCTTGAAGTTCGTTTCCGCAATATCAAGTGCGGACTTTGATTCGTCTACTAAAGTGATGTCTGACGCCCCTGCCCCGACGGCATAGACTGAGAAAGCTCCGGTGTATGAAAAACAGTCGAGTACGCGCATCCCCGGACTGATGAAAGACGAGGCAAGTTTCCGGTTCACCCTCTGGTCAAGATAAAAACCGGTCTTCTGTCCTCCGGCAAGCGACACATTGAACTTGTATCCGTTTTCCGTGATGACAAGAGGTTCGGGGATCCCTTCAGTTTTCCCGACTGACAAAGGTTTTGAATCTCCGATGCCTTCAAGTTTGCGGATTTCGCAGTCGGAGCGTTCGATGAGGGCTTCAGCGCCGGATATCTCGAGTGCGAAATTCGCAATCAGCTCCTTCATGCGGTCCATTCCGGCTGTAAGGAACTGCGCGACCAGGAATTTTCCATACTTGTCAATGACAAGTCCGGGGAGTCCGTCCGATTCACCGAAGACCATCCTGGCCGAGTCGGAGTTCAAAGTGCCTGTGGGGAGCGATGTCCTCATCTGGAATGATTGGAGAAGCCTTGACTTCAATAATTTCTCGTCCGGATACTGATCCTTGTCAAAGGAAATGATCCTGGCCCTGATGGAACTTGAAGGGCTGAAATGGGCATAGCCGACGAAAGTGCCGGCGGAGTCAAGGACGGAAACGACTTCTCCGGGACCTGGAGTTCCGTCTATTGATTTTATAGAAGACTGGAAAATCCATGGATGCGTTATCTTGCGTGAGCCATCCTTCTTGAAGAAGCTCCGCTGGAGGTAAATATTCACTGGGACAAGTCCTCCGGTGAATATTTACATTTAAGAATCTTGGTTCGATGTTGGAAGTTCAAAGTTGAAAGTTGGATGTTCATTCTTTATTTCACGTTTTTTTTGGGATATTCGGTCAGCTCTTCAGTCCTTTTTTGGAAAATTCCTGTTTTATCAGGCACTCGACGGCTTCCGGATTTCCGAGGCCTACAACCTTTTCAAGGAGTTCCACGCATTCATACATTGTGAAGGCCCTGATGACTTTCCTGACGGCCGGGATGTTCCTGGGCGCCATGCTGAGGTCGATGATACCGGCTCCGAGCAGGAAGGGCACCGCATAGATGTTTCCGGCCATTTCACCGCATATTGCAAGACTCTTGTCTCCGCGGCTCCTGAATGCTCCGGAAATGAATTTCAGCATTTTCAGGAATGAGGGATGAAGCGGATTGAAGAGGTATGCCACCTGTTCGTTCCCCCTGTCGACCGCGAATGTATATTGTATGAGGTCGTTCGTACCTATGCTCATGTAGTCCACATATTCGAGGAATTCATCGAGCGCAAAAATAACTGACGGCACTTCAAGCATCATTCCGACCTTGTAGTTGTCGGAATGGGGGATGTTCTTGGCATGCAGTTCGCTTTCAACCTCGCTGAGGACCTGCCTGGCCTCTATTATCTGGGAGACGCATGAGATCATCGGGAACAGGATCCGGAGTTTGCCGGCGGCGCCCGCCCTGAGGATCGCACGCAGCTGTGTTTTCATGAGCTCCTTCTGGGAAAGAAGAACCCTGATGCCGCGCCAGCCGAGGACCGGATTGTCCTCCTTTACAAAATTGAGATACGGCAGGGCCTTGTCGGCCCCGATGTCAAGGACACGGATCGTGACCTCGTCATCCTTGACTTCCTTGAATATCTTTGAATATACCTGGAACTGGGCATCTTCAGCGGGCATGAAATCCCTGATCATGAAAAGGAATTCAGTCCTGTAGAGTCCGATGCCCTTCGCCCCATATTTCTTCAGGATGGAAGTTTCGCTGATGAGGGAAATGTTGCCGCGCAGTGAAATCTCCCTGCCATCCGAAGTTACCGAGGGTTCATCGGAATAATCCTCCTCGGATTCCCTGCTTGAAAGCTGGATCATGTCCTTGAAATGGCTTTTGACATTTTCAGTCGGCCTTATGTAGACGTTCTCGGCATGGCAGTCGAGGATCACTTCGTCGTCCGCCCTCACGTTTTCGAGGGAATCACGTGCGCCCAGGATTGTCGGGATGTTGAGTGCCTTTGCGAGAAGGGCGACATGTGCGGTGGCGCCACCCTTTTCAGTGACAATTCCAGCGATCCTGTCGATAGGCATCCTGAACAGGTCGGAGGGGAGGAGTTCATTTGTGAATATGATCTGCCGCGACTGGACTTCGATATCATCGGATCTGACCTCGCCGCTTCTCATCGCCATCACTATCTTGAGGATCCTGAGAAGGATGTCCTTCAGGTCGAGGGCCTTTTCCCTGAAGACCTGGTCCTGGAGCCTGCTGAACCTCTGCTGATAGTCGTCGTTGACAAACTTCAGGCTCGACTCGACGGTATAGCCGTCATTGATCTTCTGTTTTATCGCGTCAAGAAGGGTCTTGTCATCAAGGAAGAGGATATGCACGTCGAATATGGATGCATCGGCTTCGGATATGAGTGACACGGCCTTTGTGCTGAGTTCGGCGATTTCCTTCCTTGCCGTCTTGAGGGCATGTTCAAAAAGCAGAACCTCCTTTGCCTGCGCCAAGGTTCTTTCAGGCCTGATCTCTGCGAAATAATCCGTCTTGGCAAACAACACGGCATTGCCAATGGCTATTCCGGCGTTTGCGGAGACGCCCCTGATCACAACCTGTTTCTTCTTCTTCGAGACCTCCGCCTGGGCCTCATCGGAATCCGTGGCGAGCTCCTTCAGCATTTTAGAGCTTATGATAAGGTTTGCGATCTGGGTGCAGACGGACTTCACCACGTCGGTTATCGAAGGAGTGAACGGTTCGTCGTTTATCTTCTGGAGGTTGAGGACTCCGACATGCCTGCCGCCGACATTCAGCGGAACGGAGAGGAATGACTTGTATTTCTCCTCTCCCGAACCTTTTACAAGTTTGAACTTGGGATGTTCCCTGGGATTGGCGACATTGACTATCTCACCCGACTTGAAGGCGGCACCAGTAATCCCCTCTCCCGGCTTGAGCTTCAACTTGCCTATCAGATCCTTGTTCAATCCGAATGTCGCAGTAAGTACAAGCTGCTCCCTGTCGTCGTTGAAGACATATATTGAGCATACCTCTGAATCCAGGTTCTTAGCGAGGACTTTCACTATCTCGTCGAGAATCAGGGCCTGATCATCGTTTTCAGCGATAATCTTGGAAATTCTTCTGAGAATCGTTAGCACTTTGGATAACATTTAACACCCTATTATTCGAGGCAATTTCAAAATTGCCTCTTTTGAGCTGTTTTTAAAAGTTGGAGTGCGCTGTCCCGACATCCCTGAGCCGGGATCGTCGACTTTAGCGTGTGCAACCTGTTGATTACCAAGACACGCTGAAGCTGTGAACTCCAACAAGCGTTATTCTCGCAACAAACATTTTTCGTATTTTGAAATCAGCTCATTCAATATCATAGGCTCTTTCCGACAAAGATGCTGCGGCTCAAGCTCAAACATGCCCGAATCCATAATTCATGAATAGAAGTCTGAAAGAAAGAGTCTATTATTATACAGAGTTTATATTCGTTTTCAACACAACCGGTTTATCTTGTAATGAAAAATAATTTTGACATCAGGATCCTGACGGACAGATATGATACCATAGGGATCGACATCGGAAAAACCAACGAGCTCGACATCGGCTGCGGCAAAGGCGGCTTCACCTGTGCCCTTGCACAGAAATATCCAGAAAGGGCAGTATTCGCCGCAGACGTCATGCTCGGAAGGCTCAGAAAGCTTGGCAGCCGTATTTCCAGGACTGGGATTTCCAACATCACCCTCCTGAGGGTCGACGCATGCGCCCTGCCCGCCTACATTCTTCCTGACAGCTCAATCGACAGGATACACATCCTATGTCCTGATCCCTGGCCGAAAGCCCGTCACCGTGGCAATCGTCTCATGAGTTCCGAATTCATTGGAAAACTCCTGAGGATCCTCAATCCGGGAGGCGTCGTTCATTTCGCCACCGACGATGTCCCGTACTTGAATTCAGTGGTTTCACTTTTCTCGCAGGACATCTCATACATCCGGGATGATTCGGCGATCGCAGATCTGTCCGACATAAAATCCGACTTCGAGATAAAATGGGAATCGGAAGGGACAAGGGTGGAGCACTCGGGGTGGAGGAAAGTAGAAAGACATGAACATCGAACATTGAACTCCGAACACTGAACTTCGAACGAATCCATTGGATATCGGATGCCCAATCTGATAATACTGAATGCAACCGCAACAAATTCAAAGCTGATTCCTAAATTCTCATTTCGCCTTTAAAATCTTCAAAGAGTCCATAAACTTGACCACTTCTGGAATCTGCCTTGGATCTTGTTTAAAAGATATGGCCATTACCTTGTATACCTTGTCATCAATTCCTATTATAACTTGACAACAGAAAACCTTCTGTCCTGAAAGCTCCCCCGAACACGTCATCTTAAAAATTGAAACCCCTTGTTTCTCCTCTTCTATAGATTCCAAGAGAGTACCGTTCATTTCCCTAATTAATCCCTTCTCCATGCTTTCTTTCTTAAGCTTATACCTTTTGGGATTGTCGGCTTCGGCAACAGCAAGTTTTATCTTTTGATCACTGGAAAGCCAAACGATTACAAGTGGTGCCAAGGCGTCTCCCTTGAGAAATGAGCTGGGAGGAACAACAGAAATCCTACCGTCAGCAGAAGCCCATTCACCTTCAGCTGCCGAACCGGCTAGAAGATTTAAAGCAAGAATAAAGAGAAATATTTTGATTCCAAGTGCAATACGCATAAAGAACTTCCTAACAGTTACTAATGAGGTCACATACAGTTTACATTTTATGGGTGGGGTCGGCTCACCGAGCCGTCCGCGGCGCTCTCGGCGAGAGCACCCTACCTGTAAACAATATCATGCACACAGTAGTAAATATTTCAGCCATAAGCAAAAGCTAAAAGAGTCGTCGTATTGCAAGGGAGCTACCTGATCTCCTCGCGGATCTTCTCTTCGACGAGGCTGTCGATCAGGGCGCGGGCGGGCTGCCACCTGTTGTCGTAGAAGACGTATCCGTTCTCGCCGTATATCTGTTTCTCTATTGCCTTTCTGGCATCATTGAGTATCGTTTCGAGTTCAGCCTTCCTGTTCCTGTCGAACTTCTCCCTTTCGCGCTTGAGATAGATCTTCACGGCATCGTCTGCAGCATACCATTTGCCGTCGATCTCCCTGAAATTGTTTTTCTTAAGGTATTCACTCTTGTTGAATTTCTTGTCGGCCTCCTCGCGGATCTTCTTCTCCCGCTTCTTGATCTCCTCCTGGAAATTATCCTTCAGCTTCTTCAGCATCTCGTCGACAAGCTCCTTTGTAGTTTTTACCGTGCCGTCGCCCGCAGCCATATAGCCATATTTCCTGTAGAACTCAGTCCTGTCAGAAGTCTCCACTTCAGCCCTGTATTTCTCCTTGTTCTTCTTGAAATTATCCATCAGCTGTTCCGACATCTTCTGGACCTTCACTTCGCATTCAGCCTCGTTGAACTTCCATCTTTCCGATGCGGGAATATCGGTCGCAAGGATCTGCCTGTCGCCGATGACGACCTTGTTGCCTGCCTTCCCGTTGAATGCGCCCTTCACCTTGAGGCCCACGGCATCCTGTATCTCGACAATGTCACCCTTCTTGTATCCGCCGTACTTCTTGCTGATCTCGGTAGCCTGGGCATAGAGTTCCTTTCCGGAATATTTCTCATCGATCTTCTTCTGGACGTAGCTCTTGAATTCGGCATCAACATCCTTGCGGGAAGTCGAAGGCTCCTTGAGGGGGAGTTCAATCTTCAAGCCGGCGGCGATGGCGGCAAGCTCCTTTTCCGCGTTGAAATCCCTGTCTATTCCAGCTATAGCCCTATCTGTCGACGCTTTGATCTCGTCCTTCATCCTCGCCAGGGCCTGATCAACAGTCATTGATGATATTGAGGTCTCGGGCTTCAGACCGAGATTGCTGCAGATCAGCTTGCGGGTTTCCGGCTCGCTGAAGGAAGGGAGCGCGGCGATCTTCTGTTCGGTCACCTTTTTCACCGACTCGTCAATTTCCCTCTTCAAAGAATCAGCGCTGATCTTCGGGGCCTTTATATCCTTAGGAACTCCGAGCTTCGACGCCGTTGATTCCGTAAGAGCACTGCGGATCATCCTGGTCTTGGAATATTTCCTGTAGTGCAGGTATCCCCATATGCCCAGGACCGCAAGAACAACGACCAGGAAGAAGACGAGATAAACTGCAGCCTTGTTGTTCAAATTTATCCTTGGAATTACTCTCGGAATGGCGCCGCCTGAAACGACAGGTGGAAGCCTCCTGGGCTTTCCGCTTTCCTTGAGCAGCTGATAGTGCTGTTCAAGATCCTGCTTGAGCGTGGCGAAGTCATGGTATCTCTTGATCGGCTTTCTGGCGATCATCCTGTCGATTATGGCGACAATCTTCGGATTGCAGTGCTTGAGGAAGGAGCCTACGCTGAGGACGCGGAGCGATGTCAGGTGCTTTGTCACAAGATCATTGACTTCAGCCAGGGAGTAGTAAGTCCTTCCGGCAAGCATATAGAAAAGTATCATGCCAAGACTGTAAATCTCGCTGTATTCGCCTTCAGGCGCGCCCACAATCCTTTCGGGTGGGATATAGAAGGGCGAACCGTTCAGCTCATCAGTTATGTTTTCATGATTGGCGGCGTCATGAAGGCTTACACATAGCCCGTAGTCGATCAGTTTGAGCTCCCCCGCCTTGTTGATGATTATGTTTTCAGGCTTGATATCCCGGAAAAGATATCCGGCTTTGATGATATGCATTTCAGCGTCAATCAACTGGAGGGTGAACTCGACAGCCTCTTTTTCGGGGATCTGCTTTCTCGATTCGACCATCAGGTCGAGTCGTTCCCCGGCAATGAATTCCGTGATGAGGAAATATTCATCGCCGTCGAGGCCGTAGTCTATTATATCTATGATATTCTTATGCTTCCCTACTGCGCTGCCAATCTTGCCTTCACGGAGAATTGTCTTTACCAGGTCCTGATTGTATTTCTCCTTGCGGGAAAGGACCTTTACGGCATACATCCTGTCATCCTTCTCGGAAATCGCCTTGTAGACGCTTCCCATTCCACCGCCTCCGAGGGGCTCATATAGCCAGTAGTCCCTGATGCGGAGAGGGATGAGCACCTGTGCGGAACATTTCGAGCAGGTAATCAACTCCAGGGGTGCGGCAGTGGCAAGCGGGATGTCTGCCGAGCATGATTGACATTTTATGATACCATCATTCAAATTCTGTAATTTAGGAATCGATTCTGCCATATTGCTTGATGGAATGAATTAAAGATTTTAGTTAATCTACCACGGATTCGGACGATTTAAAAGGTTCAAATCATATTAATTTGGGCTTGACCGGGTAATCTCCTGAAAAACATGCGTGGCAATAATCGCAGGACTTGGTTTTCTTCACACAGGAAAGCATGCCTTCAAGAGAGAGATAGGCCAGGCTGTCCGCATCAATGATCTTCGCGATCTCGTTTACAGAACACTTATGCGCTATCAACTCGTCCGCACTTGGAAAATCAATACCGAAATAGCATGGCTGGACATGCGGTGGACAGCTGATCCTCATGTGAACTTCCTTCGCCCCGTTTTCGCGGAGGGTCCTTACCCTCTCCTTGCTGGTGTTGCCCCTGACGATACTGTCCTCCACCAGGCATACCCTCTTCCCCTTGATCGCCTCCTTGACAGGATTGAGCTTCATGTTCACAGCAGTCTTCCGGTCGGCTGGCGACGGCTTGATGAAGGTCCTTCCGACATAATGATTCCTCATGATTCCAAGTTCAAAAGGAATTCCCGAAGCCTCTGAATATCCCAGGGCCGCGTACATCCCGCTGTCGGGCACAGGAACAATGATATCCGCCTTCACAGGAAACTCCTCTGCAAGCTTCCTTCCGAATCTTTTCCTCATCTCATAGACGCTTTCAGTGAATACATAGCTGTCAGGGCGCGCGAAATAGATGAGCTCGAATATGCATTGGGCGCGCTTTTTCGAATATGCGAAAATCTTGCTCTCGATCTTTCCATCCGGCCTGACCAGGATCATCTCTCCCGGTTCTACATCCCTCTCATACTGCGCACCGACGATGTCAAAGGCTGAAGTCTCGGAAGCAAAGACAGCCGAGTTGTCCAGCTTGCCCATGCACAACGGCCTGAAGCCAAAGGGATCCCTTGCCGCCACCATTCCATCCTCGCAGAGTCCGATTATCGAATAAGCGCCCTCGACATTCTTCAAGGCATATTCGAGCGCCTCCCATGGGGTGTCCCCGGCCTTGTGGTGGTGGGCCGCGATATGCAGGACAACCTCGGTGTCGATCTCTCCTTGGAAAATTGCGCCCCCCCTCTTGAGATGGTTCCTCCAATGCGCGGCATTTGAAATGGTTCCGTTATGAGCAAGACCGAGACGCCATTTGTCGAATTCAACTACGAAAGGCTGTGCATTTGCGACGTTTGATCCGCCAAAAGTGCTGTAGCGGACATGTCCAATGGCCATCTCCTGTGGCGTCCTCCACCATTCCTTCGGAAGGCGGTCGAAGACTTCGGAAACGAGGCCCATGCCTTTGTAACAATCACATTTTCCCTGCCGGAGCAGCATTATTCCTGCGCTTTCCTGTCCGCGGTGCTGGAGCGCGAAAAGGCCGAGACGCGTGATAGCCGCCGCATCCGGATGGTTCGCAATACCGAAAATTCCACAAGCTTCTTTTAGCATAAATAAAAAACCTGCCGTTATATTTTTACAATAAGGGAAATACTTCGCTGAGGAGATTACCGCGATAATCTATTTATTAATGGTAAAAATGCAATTAACAGCTTCCATTTTCAGTATATATTTCCAGTTCCGGTCAGCCGAGGACTTCCCTCACGGTGACGAGAAGCTCATTGTAATGATACGGCTTATGCAGGAGCCTCAGTTCCTTGTCCGCAACCCCTGTCTTCGTAAGTCTTTCATCGGTATATCCGCTCGCCATGAGGACTTTGAGATCCGGCTTCCTGCGCAGAAGCTCCTCGACAAGCAGGACGCCATCCTGTCCGGGCAGGATGACATCCGAGAGGACAAGGTTGAACCTCCCCTTCTCCTTGTTGAAGATTTCAATGGCCTCGGCGGCATTGGCGGCTGAGAACACGATGTAATTGTTGTCCTTCAGTATCCTCGTCGTCAGATTCCTGACGCTGTTCTCATCCTCGACGAGGAGTATCCTTTCCCCTTTTCCCTTCTGGATGAACTTCCTGGTTTCAGTCCTGGGTTTTGCTGATGGGACTACTGTCTCACCGGCATCCACAGCCGGAAGATATATCTCGAAGGTGCTTCCATTGTCCGGCTCCGAAAATACATTTATCCATCCGTTGTGCTGCTTGACTATCCCGTAGACTATTGAAAGACCGAGCCCAGTGCCCTTCCCCTTCGGCTTAGTCGTGAAGAAAGGTTCAAAAAGATGCTCTTTGACTTCAGGTGGCATTCCCTGGCCGTTGTCAGAGATGGAAATGCATATGAACCTGCCGGGCCTGGCTTCGGTGATGGAGAGGACATCGTCCTCCTCGAGATAGATATTGCTTGTGATGAACTTGAGGACTCCTCCCCGAGGCATGGCGTCCCTGGCGTTCACCACGAGATTCATCAGCACCTGTTCCAGCTGGCTCGCATCGGCCTTGATCCTGGACAGCTTCGGGAACAGCACATTTTCCATCCTTACATCTTCACCGAGCACATACTGGAACATCTTCTGCAGATTACCGAGCAGTTCATTGACTTCAATCTCGACCATGTTCACAGGCTTCCTGCGGCTGAAGATGAGAAGCTGGTTGGTAAGGTCCAGCGCCCGTTTGCCGGCCCTGCTGATTTCCTCGAGGTCCTGCCTGTTCTTGTCATCCTTGTCCATCTTCAAGAGCACAAACTCGGTGAATCCGTTTATCACCTGGATAATATTGTTGAAGTCGTGGGCGATCCCGCCAGCAAGCCTTCCGACGGACTCCATCTTCTGGGCCTGTATAAGCTGGCTCTGGAGTTCCCTCTGCCTTGTTATATCCTCCTTTATCGCGATAAAATGGGTAATCTTCCCCTCGTCCCCATATATCGGGGAAATGGTCGCCGACTCCCAGAAGTGCTCCCCATTCTTCTTCCTGTTATGGAACTGGCCGCGCCATTCCTTGCCCGACTTTATCGTGTCCCACATCTCCTTGTAGACTTCAGGAGGCATTTCTCCGGACTTCAGTATCCTCGGATTCTTTCCGAGCACATCTTCAACTGTGTAGCCGGTGACAGCCTGGAATTTCGGATTGACATATTCGATGCTGCCATCGGTGTCGGTAATGACGATCAATGCCGGGCTCTGTTCCATGGCGATGGAGAGCTTCTTCATATTCTCCTCGTTGAGTTTCCTGTCCGAGAAATCGCTTATGACCGCAATGATGCCCGTTATCTCGCCCTTGGAATTCCTGTGGGGCACGCAGATCGCCCTCGCGCACACCATCTTTCCCGTCTTCCTGTTTCCAATCTTGAAATCCGGTGCAACAACTGTCTCCCCGGACATCGCCCGTCTGAGGATCAGGTCGACCTTCTGCTCGACAAGGCCGGGGAACAGTGCAAACGCGTTTTTCCCGAGCACATCCGAAGCAGGAACCCCGCTTATCTTCTCCATCTCACGGTTCCAGACAAGATACCTGAAATCCTTGTCCATGACCGCTATCCCGTCGCCTGCGCTTGAGATGATTTCGCTGTTGAACAGGTTGGCCTCGTTCAACTCCTCGGAAATCTTCACCTTGAGGAATGCCGGAGCTATCTTGTCTGCGATAGCAAGTATTTTCCTGCGGGTGATTTCCATGAATTCCTTCTGCTTGTGGGATCCGAGATTTATAACTGCGATCGTCCTGCCTTCGCTCTTCAGCGGGATAATCGCGATCGCCTTCAATCCCTCGGCCTGTATTATCTTGTCGACATGCAGGATGAGCTTGTCATAGGAGTCGAAAAGAACCTTCCCCTCTTTCACAAGCTTTGCCTGGAAGGTTTCCGCCGCATAATGGGAGACATGTTTGATGAATTCGCCGGAAAGCCCCTCATGGGCGACAATATCAAGCTCATCGGTGACAGGATTCAGATCGTAGACTCCGCCGCAGTCGACTTCATCGATCCTGCACATGACCTCCAGGAGCTTCCTGCCGGCATCCCTTATGCTTGAGACCTGGCTCAATCCGGCCATTATATCCCTTTCGAATTTCAATATCTCCTCGGCGAACTTCCTTTCTGTAACTTCATTGAAGATCACGGCGAACTTCCCTTTCTCATGGGAGAACGCCCTGACCTCATACCATTTCCCAAGCCCCATATGGTAATTCTCTATAAGTATCGGCTTGCCTGTGATGGCGACATTCCCATAATCCCTTATCCACTTAGGTTCAGTCTCAGGAAGGATTTCAAGGACTGTCCTGCCTATTATCTTGCTGGCACGCAGGCCAGTAAGCCTTTCAAACGCGGGATTGACCTCCAGAAAGCGGTAGTCGCAGGGCTTTCCGTTCTCATCGCATATGATTTCATGAAGCGCAAATCCTGTCATCATCTCATTGAAGAGGAGCCTGTACTTCAGTTCGCTGTCCTTGAGTATCCCCTCTATCTTCTTCCTGTCGGAAATGTCCCTCGCTATGCAGAGCACCGCCGGCCTGCCCAGATATTCTATCTGGCTTGCATTTATCTCCACCGGGATCAGCAACTTATCCCTTGTAAGATGGGATGATTCAAAAACTGTATGCCCAAAGTCCTTTATCTGCAATATCCTGTCCGGTACGAACTGCTCGAAATCACTGGATTCAATGACATGATAGTTGAGCTTGCTGAGTTCCTCCATGGAATACCCGAGTTTCCTGCACGCTGCGCTGTTCACCTCAAGCAGCTTACCGTCCATGTCAAGAATCATGATGGTGTCGTTCGAACTGTTGAAGAGGCTCCTGTATTTGTTCTCCGACTCGGCAATTATGACCGAAGCCTCAAGCGTGGACTGGTGCATTAGGAATGCAATGATCAGGATGATGCAGATCAGCAGGGTTATTATGATCGGCTGGAGCCGCGACATGTAGAGCATCTGGCCCCAGCTGTCCTTGTAGATGTCGCACCCGATCACCGAGTGGACTTTATCCGTCTCCGGATCAACTATGGGGATGAACGCTGAAACCCAGCTGCCCCATTCATCGGAATACGGCCCGTATACAGCCGATTCGCCTTTCTTGAAGACATCTGAAAGTATCCCAGGCGGACCTCCCTTCTCAGTTGTTTTCCATTCAGTTCCAGGAAAAGTATAGTCCTTATCGGTCTCAGGCGAAGAGTCAATGCTGAATATTATCTTCCCGTTCTTCTGCTTCATCAGGTAGAACCACTTCACCCCCTTCATCGTGCTTTCGAAGCTCCGCATGTGCGCCACCACTGACTTATATTCATCCGTGTTTATGTCGGCTGGAACATCCTGAAGCTTCTTCAATTTCCGGATATCTATCCCGGTCGCAATCGCCGTCACATTTATCTTGAAGTCCTCACGCTGGTACCTGTCGACATTCTGGCTGATCACGGACGTGAGGAGCCAGCCGCACAAGAGAACTGATATGATGGCGGCAGCAAGCCACTTCCCATATCCTAATTTCAGCCCCACAAGCTCGTTGTGCAGCATTTTCTTTGTGAAGCAGTAGTATTCCCAGAACGCTATGGTGATAATGACCACGAGTGCCGCCCTCATGACCTGGACAGGGAAAAGGGCATAATCCTTGAAGGACTCATAATTGATAAAGCTTGCCAGGAAAAACTTGTCCTCCTGTACTATCAGCCCCGTTGCAATTGTATAAAGTCCCAGGGCTATGGCGGCAATGAGGAAATAATAACGGGCCTTTTTTTCATTGTGATATACCTTGAATAAAAGGATCGTGGACAGGACTCCGCCTGTTAAGCCGAAGATATAGCGGACTGAGATGTCATAGTTCCTCAGGCCTTTTGAATGCAGCGCAATCAGCAGCGCAACCAGCGTGGCATACTGCCAGACAATGTTCATCCCGCCGAAAATCCGCGGGTAATAAGCCTTCAGCCCGCTACGCCCGAACTCGAAGAGGAAGATGAATGAGACAAGGAGCAAGGCAGTTTTGAGGTATGGCAGCCCCTGTATGTCCCCGAAGGCATAGCTCAGCATGTCAAGCCACTCGTTGAGACCATGCACAAGTCCGAACAGTGCCAGGAACTCCCATGGGATGAGAATGTCCTTCCTCCTGTGCAGGATATATGATATCACTGCCAGGATTATAAATGCCAGGCCATAGAAGAAATATACATAATCAAGATGGTTCAACAGGAAACCCATTTGTCCGCCCCGAAAAATTTATTTGTCTAATGTACTGATGAAAGTTTGATCTTGCAACTAAACGTAGGGGGATTTATTCCAGTGGATCTGCGTGTTTTCCCTCAACCAAGTAAAGCACCTCGCGGAGCTTTACTGAAAGCTCTTCAGCAGTGAATGGTTTCTGGAGGAAATTTATGCCTTCATCTATGACACCATTATGTGACATGATGTCTGCTGTGTAGCCTGACATGAACAAGTATTTGATGTCGGAGCGTATTTCATTGATTTTCTCTTTCAGATCGCGCCCGCTCATTTCCGGCATGATAACATCGGTCATCAGAAGGTGAATGTCTCCTTTGTATTCCCCGGCAATCTTGATAGCCTGTGTCGGATTATTGGCAGTCAAAACTGTATAGCCCATTCGTTCGAGCAGCGCTTTTGCAAATTGAAGCAGTGACTTTTCGTCCTCAACAAGCAGGACAGTCTCAGTCCCCGTAATTATTTCAGGTTTATCAAGTATTTCATCTTTTACCACATTCTCCGATTCATGCCGTGGCAAATATATTTTGTATGTTGTCCCTTTGCCAGGCTCACTATAAACATCGATGAATCCGTTGTTCTGCTTCACGATGCCGAAGACAGTGGCCAGTCCAAGACCAGTTCCTTCTCCAACTGCCTTGGTGGTAAAAAACGGCTCGAAAATGTGTTCGATTGTCTCTTTACTCATACCGCAGCCATTGTCGCTGACAGACAGGACAACATATTTTCCCGGGAGGGAATCCGGATGCGTCTTACAGAAAGCCTCAGCCAGTTCCTCCTTGCCGGTCTCAATTGCTATCTTTCCGGCACCGGAGATTGCATCGCGTGCATTGACAAGCAGGTTGGTCAGGATCTGGTCAAGCTGGGACGGGTCCATTTTTATTTTCCATAGATTGGCGGCGGGTTTCAATATAAGTTCGCTGTTTTCACCAATAAGGCGCTGAAGCATCTTGAGCATGCCCGCGACGGTGTCATTCAAATCCAGAACTTTCGGAGCTATGGGTTGTTTGCGGGCGAATGCAAGAAGCTGCCGGGTGAGATCCGCAGAGCGTTCTCCGGCCTTGTTGATTTCCTTTATATGCGCGTATTTCGGATCGGAGGGGACGATTTCCCTAAGCAACATCTCCGAATACCCGTTGATTACAGACAGCATGTTGTTGAAATCGTGCGCGACTCCACCGGCCAGCTGGCCTATAGCCGACATCTTGCTTGATTGAATTGCTTTCTCATGAGATTCATTTAATTCCTTGGTTTTTTCTTCAATTTTTTCTTCAAGAGTCTTGTTCCACTCAATCAGTTCCGCCTGTGCTGTCGTCAGTGTTCGTTCCACCCTGGCAAGATATCCATAAAACAAAAAGAAGAGCAATCCGCCTACGGTCAGATAAATTAGAGCTACAGCAAATGTATAGTACTTTCCAGAGGAGAGCATCTCTGTTACGTCATATACGATTATCATCTCACCCACTTCTTGTCCAGACACGTTTTCGAGATGCATGAATCTACTGCGATAATATCTGCCATCTTTTTCCAGCGATATCTCAACAACACCTCTGACATGATGTTCCTCCGGAATGTAATATGCAAGTTCTTCTGGAAAATATTTCTGGTTTCTGCTGACGATTACCGCAGTTGGAAACTGGCTCCAGTTTGCCTGGCGTCCGAGTATTGCCATTGCAGATTCCCATTCTTTCCTGTCAATGAACTTTTTTTCAATTGCCAGGTAAGCATCCACATTTAGGATTTTGCTCAATTTCTGAACAAGGTGGTCAATCTCTTCTCCTAACTCAACATACCCGATTAGCTGATCCTTCTCATAGCACGGCACCACGACTCTCAGTGTGAATGTCCCCATCCGGCCCAGTTCAATCCCATAGGATATTCTTTTTGTCTTTTCAGCCTCAAGTATTGTAAAACGGCTGATAGTGTCGCCAAACATTTCCGGATTATGGACACGCAATATATTGATCCTGTCGGGACCTGTAAAATATAAATGGGTGATATTATGCTCAGAACGGAGTTGTTCAAAAAGAGGTTTTCCGTATTCAAGCAGGAGATTTCTGTTTTTGGCGGACAGCGCTGACTTCATTCGCTCGCTTGACAAAAACGGTATCAGGACGGCAGACATCATGCCCGCGTCACTTTCCAACTGGGCATTGAACAATTGTTTCGCTGAATCCAATTTCCTTTCGATGATGCTGGAAACATTTCTATTTTGAATCTTGTGTACAGTAAATATAAAAGCGCTTAATAGGAATACTATTGATATTACCATCGGAGCTAAAATTCGGATTCTGACTCTGAAAGATCTGCTGCTTTTACTGATAGGAACTTTACTGGGTGAACTGATGGTATTTTTGATTTTCATACTTTTAAGAAGATAGCTGGACGTGGAGCATAAATCAAGTATGGCAGGGCTGAAAGCAGCTGGAGTTTACCTGCCCTCTGTCCTCTACCCTCTGTTGTCTGTCTTCTGCCCTCCTCGGGCAATCAGCTCCACACGCAATCGCCGGGGATCATGCTTTTGAATAATCTTGTCGTGAAGCTCACATTCTTTTTCTCACCACCGGACAGATAATGGCTTATGGCTTTCGATATTTCCCCGCAGCTGGCGTATCGTCTGTCAGGATTCTTGTCGAGCATTCTTGCCATGACATCCTGAAGCCACATGGGGATTTCAGGATTCAGTTTCGTCGGCGCGACAGGTTTCTTCGTCTTCAGCGAATTGACGACCTGGCAGACACCATCCCCTTCAAAAGGTTTTATTCCTGTAAGCATCTCATAGCTGACAACGCCAAGAGAAAACATGTCAGTTTTCGTGTCCGGTTTCCTGCCGGTTTCAAAACTTTCCGGAGCCATGTATGCAGGAGACCCCAGTGCCTGCTCTGGCATCGTGAGCGACGACTCCGGAACATGACAGATACCAAAATCAGTTATCTTCACGAAAAGATCATCGGTTATGAGAATGTTGTCGGGCTTGATGTCCCTGTGAAGCACGCCATGACGGTGCACGCATTCCAGTGTCTCCGCGATCTGCTGGATTATGGAAATCTTATGATTGATGTCCAACTTGTCTGCCTTGATGCATCCGGACAAGGACATGCCATTTACATATTCCATTATTATATATGGGCTTTCATCTGTTTTCCCGAGGTTGTGCTCGATGATTTTGACAACATGCTCATTTTTTATCCTCATGAGTATTTCGGCTTCGCGCATGAACCTCTCCATCTTGTCAGAATAATTATCGGATGCATTGTCGTATCGCAGGAGTTTCATCGCGTATTGCTTCCCCTTGTTCTCGACAAGAAGCACTACGCCTGAAGCTCCGGATCCAAGAGACCGCACAACCTTGTATCGCGGTCCAAGGTTCTTTATTATGCCCTTATCGTGGATTCCTGTTTTGTCGCCGATTTTCTTCTCCTGGATGGCCTTCAGGATCAGGGAATGCAGCAATTTCAGATCGAGCGGTTTTAACAGATAGTAGAATGCACCTTCCTTGATGGTGTTGATGGCATCGGCGAACTCAGGCTTTCCTGTCATGAGGATGAACTGCATTTCCGGATACCGCTTCCTGCATTTCGCGAAAAACTCCTTGCCCGACATTTCCGGCATATTCACGTCGGAAAGGACAATATCAAACTCATCCTTCTCAAGCATCCCCATCGCCTCGCTGGCGGAAGAAGCCACGCTGACCTTGAATTCCTTTGAAAGAAAATCATTCAGCATCTTTCTTATTCCGGATTCATCGTCGACTACCAGGATACTCGTCTGGATATTGCCTGCTGTTCTTTTTATTGTTTTGGTTGAACTCATATCACCCTTTGGATTTTTCTGCTTCCGGACATTCCCAACGAATACGCACGCTAAAGTCGAAGATCCCGGGGCCGCAGGAACTCGGGACTGTGAACTCCAACAAACCCCCAACGAATGAACTACCTTCTTGTTGGAGTACAAACTTTAGTTTGTCTTCTCTTATCATCTCCTGTCTCTTCCGCATTCGTTCGTAGTTAACGTCGCAAGACGTGTTCTTCCTCCCGCATTCACGTCAGGCGCTTTCGCCTGACCTTGGAGTGCGCAAGCTTGCTTGCGCCTTTATCCGACAAGCTCGCTTGTCGGCAGTAACGTGGAGCAAGCTCCACTATCAAAGGCTGAAGCAAGCTTCAGCACTCCAAGGAGCGTTGCACGCTCGTAAATCAAAGATCTTCCGCTTCTTTCATCATCACCGATTCGCCGTTTCACCCATTCTCCGACTGTGTCCGCCATAGCCTCTTTGCGACGGCGGATTCTACTCTCGGGCAGGAATGCCCGAGTTACTTCAAGCCAACGCTTCCCTGAGTTTTACCGACAGGGCTTGCACCGTAAACGGTTTCTGGAGGAAATGGATGCCTTCATCAAGCACTCCCTTTCTTGCGATGATATCCTTAGTGTAGCCGGACATGAAAAGGGTTTTAATGCCAGGGCGCATTGAGCTGATTTCCTCCTTGAGATCGCGGCCGCTCATTTCCGGCATGACCACATCGGTTATCAGAAGATGAATTTCCCCCTTGTATTCCCCGGCCAGCTTGATTGCATTGACAGGACTGCTGGCATCCAGCACGGCATAACCCAGCCGTTCGAGCTGTATCTTGGCAAATATAAGAAATGCATTTTCGTCCTCGACCAGCAGGACAGTTTCAGTTCCCGTAAGCATTTCTGGAGTTTCAGGCATTTCATCTTTTTCCCCATTCTCCGATTCATGCCGTGGAAGATATATCTTGAATGTCGTGCCTTTTCCAGGTTCACTGTAGACATTGATGAATCCATTGTTCTGCTTCACAATGCCAAAGACGGTGGCAAGCCCGAGGCCAGTCCCCTCTCCGACTT